>Ga0209373_10000775_pt1 | contig 44724 bp, 41 predicted proteins | sample Higcelweek5metaG_FD_187173 | JGI IMG/M metagenome (GOLD analysis project Ga0209373, IMG submission 187173) | Freshwater pond sediment microbial communities from the University of Edinburgh, under environmental carbon perturbations - High... | ecosystem: Environmental > Aquatic > Freshwater >... | reverse complement strand
CAACAGCGCCTGCAGGGCCAGCGTGGTCCGGCGTGTCAATCGTTTCGTCATCCGCATGATCGGCCTCCCGTGGCAGAACCGCCCCACTGATCTGATACCAAATCTCCCTCAGGTGCCGGGCGCTGCCATCCGGCAGGTTGGTATGATACGGACCATACCCCCATCTCCCTTTCGCAAAGATGACGGTGATCAATCCGATCTTGTCGGAATGGTAACAACCGGCCCCTGTGACCTGTTGGCCACAGATTGGGGGCTTCTACCCCTGGGGCGGCAGTGCTAGATGAAAGGGACAGCCCCGCAGGGGCACCCCAGGATGGACCCGTGCCGATGACCAAGCCGCGTTTTGACGCCGAAGCCGCCACCTTGCTGGAGGATTTGATCCGCCGCGCCCGTGCCGCCGGGGCCGACGCCGCCGATGCCCTGCTGGTGGATGGTGCCGCGCTGTCGCTGTCCACCCGTCTGGGCAAGCCGGAGGGAATCGAACGATCTGAAGGCGGCGATCTGGGCCTGCGCGTCTTTGTCGGCAAAAGCATGGCCATGGTGTCATCCACCGACCGGTCACCCTCCATGCTGGCGGAACTGGCCGAACGCGCCGTGGCCATGGCCCGCGCCGTGCCGCCCGATCCCTATTGCGGCATCGCTGACCCGGATGCCATCACCCATGAATGGCCGGATTTGGACCTGTGCGACCCGGCGGAACCCACCGCCGAGGAGTTGATCGAGGCCGCCCGCGAAACGGAGGATGCCGCCCGCGCCGTGGCCGGTGTCACCAATTCCGATGGTGCCGATGCCAGTTGGAGCCGGAGCCACGTGGTGCTGGCCGCCAGCAACGGCTTTATCGGCGGCTATAGCGTCTCCCGCCGCTCGCTCTCTGTCTCCGTTCTGGCTGGCCAGGATACGGGTATGGAGAGGGATTACGATTACCATTCAACCGTTTATGGCAGCGACCTGGAAGCCCCGGCCCTGATTGGTCGCCGCGCCGGCGAAAAGGTGGTGGCCAAGCTGAACCCCCGCAAGGTGAAAAGCCAGGCGGTGCCGGTGATCATCGATCCGCGCTTGTCAGGTGGGCTTATCGGTTCGCTTTGTGGAGCGATATCCGGCGGCGCCATCACACGCGGTACCAGCTTCCTGAAGGACAAGCTGGGCCAGCTGGTTTTCGCCCCCGGCATCACCATCGTGGAAGACCCGCACCTGCGGCGCGGCCTTCGGTCAAAGCCGTTCGATGCGGAGGGCATCGCCAATCGCCGCCGTGACCTGATCGCCGACGGGGTATTGACCACCTGGCTGCTGGATTTGCGTTCGGCGCGCCAGTTGGGGCTGACCACCACGGGTCACGCCTCACGCGGCACCGGTGGCCCGCCCTCTGCCAGCCCCACCAATGTCTATATGCAGCCGGGCACCCCATCGCCGCAGGAACTGATGGCTGACATCAGCCAAGGGCTCTACATCACCTCCCTGATGGGCCAGGGGGTCAATGGGGTGACGGGTGACTATTCGCGCGGTGCGTCCGGTTTTTGGATCGAAAACGGGCAGATCGCCTATCCGGTCAGCGAAATCACCGTGGCCGGAAACTTGAAGGATATGTTCCGCAACCTGACCCCGGCCAGCGACCTGGAGCGGCGTTATGGCATTGATGCGCCAACGCTTCGGATCGAAGGCATGACCGTCGCGGGGCTATGATACCCGTGTCAGTAAATTCTGACTTGTCAGAATTTACTGACTTTGGCGGCACGAGCCGCCTTTTTTGAAGCAAATGGGCGTCAGGCCACAGCCTGGCGCACCATGTCCTCCAACCGACCGACCCGCATGTAAAGCCTGTGGCTGCGTTCCAGCAAGGAGCGCAGGCCGGTTGGCAAATCATCATTATCCGGGCCCGACGCGTCGGAACAGATCGCACCACCTGACAGGGCAAATTCGTCACCCACCGCACGGGCTAGCGTCATTTCCCCGGCATAAACGGCTTTTTGCGCCAGCATCCAGGCCATCACCTGGGTGAGGCGGCTGGTGACCCGCATGGATTCATATGACACCTGAAGCCGCTGCGACGGCGGCAGGTTACGTTGGTCTGACGCCTCCTGATAGGCGACGTAGTTACGTGCCTCCACCAGAAGGGACATGGTCTCTTCATAGGCCTTGTCGATGAAGGGGCTTGGTCCGCTCACCCTGATCTCCCTTCTGACAGGCACCACAAGCGCTGCCATATCAGATTACAGTCTAGGGTCTAACAGGCTTCGCTGGCAACCAATCCAAAAGCGTAAGGGGTAAAGCCTTTACTATCCGAATCACTCTGCTTAAGGGGTGATTTTTTCAGCTGCCCACCCCTTGAAGGGACTGGTGAGCTTCCTTAAGTCAATGGTGTGGTAGAGGCTGCCCAAGATGGGGCCAATGCCATAGACCCGGCGAAATTGCCCGAAGACGGGGATTTCCCATTCAACGTATCGCTCTTGGAGGATACTTATGCGGACCTATGATCTGTCGCCGCTGTTTCGTTCCACCGTCGGCTTCGACCGTGTGACACGCCTTCTGGAATCGGCGCTCAATGGTGAGGATAGCGGCAGCGCCTATCCCCCCTACAATATTGAAAAGCTGGGTGATGATCAGTACCGCATCACCATGGCGGTTGCTGGTTTCTCCATTGACGACATCGAAATCACCGCGCACCCTAACCTATTGATCGTACAGGGAAAAGCCAAGGAAGCCGAAGGCGGTGCCTTCCTGCATCGCGGAATTGCCGGTCGCGCCTTCGAACGGCGCTTTCAGTTGGCTGATCACATCCGGGTGACGGATGCAGATATGGAAAACGGCCTGCTGCATATCGCTTTGGTGCGCGAAGTCCCGGAAACCCTGAAGCCCCGCAGCATCCCCATCAGTGCCAACAGCGCCCGCAAGGCCATGCCTGCCCCCGCTGCCGCTTGATAGGTTTCACAAGGACCATAATTGATGAGGGCCGCTGCAATGCAGCGGCCCTCTTTTTATACCCGTTTCCCTGAAGCCCCGCCCGTTCAACCCGGAACGAACGAGGGCCAAGGTATGCAGTTCGAACAGATCGGTCAATCACCCTGACGCTTTTCGATACCGGTTTTGTCAAATAACCGTCATGCTTGTTGCCATTTTATCTCACTTTCAGGGGGCAAATCGGCAATTATCGTACAATTACCGCGCGTACCCCACGTCTCGCAGAGCCTGGGATATTTCTTCCAGGATCGCCGGATCGTCGATAGTGGCCGGCATTTTCCAAGACTCGTTGTCAGCGATCTTCTGCATCGTACCGCGCAGAATCTTCCCCGATCGGGTTTTGGGCAACCGGTCGACGATCACCGCCTGCTTGAAGGCGGCTACCGGGCCGATCTCATCACGCACTTTTTTTACCAGTTCGGCCAGGATATCAGCATAGGGCCGATCCACGCCCTTCTTCAGCACCACCAGACCCAGGGGCAATTGCCCCTTCAATTCATCCGCCACACCGATCACGGCACATTCGGCCACATCCTGGTGTCCGGACAGAACCTCCTCCATCGCGCCGGTGGACAGGCGGTGTCCGGCGACATTGATGATGTCGTCGGTGCGCGCCATCACATAGATATAGCCCTCATCATCGATGAAACCCGCATCGGAGGTCTGGTAATATCCTGTAAAATCAGAAAGATAGCTTTTTCGGAACCGATCATCCGCATTCCACAGCGTTGGCAGTGTACCCGGCGGCAGCGGCAGCTTGGCGACAATCGCGCCGATATCCCCGCGCCGCGCCTCCTTGCCATCGGGGGACAGGATACGGACATCCCAGCCCGGCAGCGGCTTGGTGGTAGAACCATATTTAACCGGGAACAGGCCCAGCCCCACCGGGTTGCCGGCAATGGGCCAGCCGGTTTCAGTCTGCCACCAATGATCGATCACCGGCACCTTCAGGTGGGTTTCCGCCCATTGCAGCGTATCAGGGTCCGATCGCTCCCCCGCCAGAAACAGGGTGCGCAGGCTGGAGATATCATAATCGCGAATCAGTAAGGCCTGCGGGTCTTCCCGCTTGATGGCGCGAAACGCAGTGGGGGCGGTGAACAGGGCCACCACCTTGTGATCGGCGATCACCCGCCAGAAGGCACCGGCATCCGGCGTGCCCACCGGCTTGCCCTCGTAAAAGATGCTGGTACAGCCCTGCAGCAATGGGCCATAGACGATATAGGAATGGCCGACCACCCAGCCGACATCACTGGCCGCCCAAAACACTTCCCCCGGTCGGATACCGTAGAAATATTCCATGCTCCATTGCAGCGCCACGGCATAGCCGCCAGTATCGCGCACCACCCCCTTGGGCTGGCCGGTCGTGCCGGAGGTGTAGAGGACGTAAAGCGTGTCGGTGGCCTCCATCGGCACACAGTCTGCCGGTGTCGCCGTCGCCACGGCGGCCCCCCATTCCAGGTCGCGTCCGGGCAACAGGCTGGCCACCACCTGCGGGCGCTGTACAATGATGCAATGGGCGGGCTTGTGCGATGCCTGATCAATGGCGGCATCCAGCATGGGCTTGTAGGGTAGCACTTTGCTGCCCTCGATCCCGCAACTCGCGGAAACGATCACCTTGGGTTTAGCATCATTGATGCGGGTGGCCAGTTCGTGCGGGGCAAAACCACCAAAAACCACGGAATGGATGGCACCGATGCGGGCACAGGCCAACATGGCGACCGCCGCCTCCGGGATCATCGGCATATAGATGATGACGCGGTCACCCTTCCCAACCCCGGCAGCCACCAGGGCACCGGCGAAGCCCGCCACCTGGTCGCGCAATTCGGCATAGGTGATGGTGCGTTTCGAACCGGTGACGGGGCTGTCATGGATAAAGGCCGCCTGCGCGCCGCGCCCGGCGGCGACATGCCGGTCCACCGCGTTCCAGCACATGTTCAGCACTCCGCCGCGATACCAGCGGTAAAGCGGGGCAGCGCTTTCATCCAGAATGGCTGTGGGGGGGGTGATCCAGTCGATCGCCTTTGCCGCCTCGCCCCAGAAGGTCACGGGATCAGCCAACGACTGGGCATACATCTCCTGATATCGGGCCGACATGCTGTTTCCTCCCCTGATGTTGTTCATCGCTTTTCCAGCGAAAATGCTTTTTTCGTCTCGCCAGAAAGTACCCGGCCCGGCATAGTCGGCCGGTCATCGTCGTCAAGGCCATGACATGAATCAGCCCTATGACCCTTTGGGTTGCATCCCCGACCTTGGTCTTCCAGATAATTCAATGATCATCGACAGCCGACAGATTCAGTTTTCCGCCGAAGCGTTGAAGGAGGCTGTGAAAACCTATCGGGAGCTATTTCCCCAAAAACAGCCGCCCGGCCTGCTGGGCACGGTGTCCATCCGCGGCATCAACCCGATCTCTCTGGGGATAAAAATCCAGGCCGTCGGTTCCCGCGTCTACCGGGAAGTGGAGATGACGGAAAGCGAAGTGGCCGCCATGCTTATCCTTTATTGCCGTAAGCTTAAAATCCCGCTGCCACGCACGGCGGATAAGGCAATCAAGGTTCAAGGCGACAATCTTTCCCTGATCGTTTCCAAAACACTGCTTGTTACCGGCCCTTTGGCGACGTCTGTGGCCGACTGAACACAATCGTGGCTGCTTGCCCCCCCCTTTCATCGGAAGGGACAGCACCCGACGCTCAGTGCATATCTGCCACGGGTGGCGATGGCCTGGGTCGGGATCGCTGTATCACAAGCAGTTCGATCACATCCGCCTGTCGCAACAGGGGGTAACGGGTGCGCAGCAGCACTGTCAACTCATCAACCGGCCATTCCATCAAGGCCGCAGGATCGAAATGCAGGGCCAGATAGTCGGCTGCCCGCAACGCCCCTTCGCGGGCGAAAAACTGGATTTGCCTCACGGCTTCCGTGGACGGCAAACCGTCGGGGGCCACCGCCAGCGCCGGCTCGCAAAGGTCGCTGACACGTATCAGGGCATCACGACCGGGATCGGCCTGCCAGTCACGCACCGCATGCAATACCGCCAAAGCCGGCGACGGTTCCCGGCTGCCGCACTCCCGCAACAATTGCTCCAGCAGGCTCGCTGATCTGTCCATCGCCTCTTCAAGGTCGAATATGGTCGGCATGTCGCGCCATGCCGCCAGTTCCTGATGGATGACGCCCGCCGGTGGACGGTCAGCGGTACCGAACCAATGCTGGTCGAACCATTGCAGCGCCCGTTCCAGCCGCGGCTCGTCATAGGGGGCGCGGATGACCTGATCAATCAGCACACGATCATCCAGCAGTTCATCTGCCGTGGGCACCGTCTCAGGTAAAATCCCCGTCAGAACCGGATCCAGATCATGGGTCAGATTGACCGCAAGCAACACCGTCACATGCGAGACAAAAGCCGCAGCCGTCTGCCGATATTCAGCCCGTTCCTCACCCATGATGGCGCCACCGTCACTTCCGCTCCCGTCCGGCAACCGCCAGCCGGCCATGTATCTTCAATATCATGGAACTTGACGGATAATGCGGCAATGGCTGTCGCGAAGGCCGTTTCTTTCGCATAGGGTATGGCCAGTCCATAGCGGAATGATGCCATGTTGATCGAGATCTATGCCGATTTTGTCTGCCCTTGGTGCTATATCGGTAAAGGCCGGCTGGAACAGGCATTGGCCCTAAGACCGGGCATTCCCGTCGATATCCGCTGGATGCCTTTCCAGTTGAACCCGGAACAGCCGTCAGGCGGCATGGACCGTGCCACTTATATGATCGCCAAGTTCGGTAGCCTTGAACGGGCGCGTCAGCTTTCCGCGATGGTGGAACAGGCCGCCATCAAGGAAGGGCTGACCATGCGACTGGATTTGATCCGCCGCACGCCGAACACCATCAATGCCCATCGGTTGGTGCGATTTGCCGAACGGTTCGGTCGCGCAACGGAGATGGCGACCACCTTGTTCACCGCCCATTTCACCCTGGGCCTGGATATCGGCACCATGGCAACCTTGCTGGATCTGGCTGCGGGCACCGGCTTGCTGCGGGCTGAAACCGCGGATTACCTGGAAAGCGAGGCCGATATCGCCGCTATCCGCAGCAGCGACCAGCAGGCGCGCCAATTGGGGGTGCAGGCCGTGCCCTGCTTCGTGTTCGACCGGCGTTACGCGCTTTCCGGCGCCCAGGAACCTCAGGCATTCATGCCTTTCCTGGATATGGCGCGCGGTCAATAGACTGTAAGTGGAAAAGCCCCGATCCGGCAACGATCGGGGCTTTCCGGCAATCACACCAATCTGCCTTGATCGTGACCGATCAAGGCAGATTTCGCTTGTCCCTCAATCGCCGGGCGCCCGCATCCGCGGGCTTGGCTTCACGCCGCACGAGCGCCGGGCTGGCGGTCGCCGGCCTCCAAACCGCCAAGGGTCAAACCCTTGGCGGTTTGGTATTATTCCGCCGCCACGCGGGCCTTGGGCTGGCTGTCGCGGGCCGCCTTCAACCCTTCGGCAACCAGGAAGGCCAGTTCCAGTGACTGGCTGGCATTCAGCCGCGGGTCGCAGGCCGTATGGTAACGCAGGGCCAGCGCATGGTCGGTGATGGCCTGGGCACCGCCGGTGCATTCCGTCACGTCCTGACCGGTCATTTCAAAATGCACGCCACCGGGATAGGCACCCTCGGCCCGGCAAACATCCATGAAACCGCGTACCTCCTTCAGCACCCGGTCGAACGGTCGGGTCTTATAACCGGTGGAGGATTTGACCGTATTGCCATGCATCGGGTCGCAAGACCAGACGACCTGCCGGCCTTCGCGCAGCACACGGCGGACCAGCGGGGCCAGCTTGTCATCCACCTTGTCCGATCCCATGCGCACGATCAGCGTCAGACGCCCGGCCTCATCGGCCGGGTTCAGAATGTCAATCAGGCGGATCAGGTCATCCGGGTCCATGGTCGGGCCGCATTTCAAGCCGATCGGGTTCTTCACCCCGCGCAGGAATTCCACATGTGCGCCATCATGCTGACGGGTACGGTCGCCGATCCACAGCATATGGGCCGACACGTCGTACCAGTCGCCCGTCGTGCTGTCGATGCGGGTCAGCGCCTGTTCATAGGGCAACAGCAGCGCCTCATGGCTGGTGAACAGTTCCGTCTCGCGGATCTGCGGCGTAGTGACACCGGTGATGCCGCAGGCAGCCATGAAGGACAGCGCCTCGTCCAACCGGTTGGCCAGATCCTGGTAACGCTCGCCCTGCGGGCTCTTTTCCACGAAGCCCAGATTCCACTGATGCACCTTGTGCAGATCGGCATATCCGCCCTGAGCAAAGGCACGCAGCAGATTAAGCGTCGCGGCGGCCTGGTTATAGGCCTGCACCATGCGTTCCGGATCGGGCAGACGGGCTTCGGGATTGAAGTCGAAGCCGTTGATGATGTCACCGCGATAGCTGGGCAACTCCACCCCATCGATCACTTCCGTGTCGGCGGAACGCGGCTTGGCGAACTGGCCGGCCAGCCGGCCTACCTTCACCACCGGTGTGGCAGAACCGAACGTCAGCACCACGGCCATCTGCAACAGCACACGGAAGGTGTCGCGGATATTGTTGGGATGGAACTCGGCAAAGCTCTCCGCGCAATCGCCGCCCTGCAGCAAAAAGGCCTCGCCTCGCGCCACCTTGCCCAGATGCGCCTTCAGGCTGCGGGCCTCGCCAGCAAAAACAAGGGGTGGATAGGATGACAACCGGGATTCAACGGACTTGAGCTTGGCTTCGTCGGGATAAAACGGAACCTGCCGGATCGGCTTGGCGCGCCAGCTGTCAGGCGTCCAGCGCCCAGCGGTCCCCACCTTCTGCATATCCGTCGGCATGATCCTACCTCATCCTTCTCTCAATTTTCAGCACCGCCTGGCCTCTCTCTTCGCCGGCGGGTCCGTATATGGGCACCCGTCGCCGGTCTTTCACCGGTGGGTTTATCTTTTTAAGCGACAGTCCTGTGTATTATCCAGTCCCAAATACCTGCGACCTGCGCAATGTTCGTACGCAAATAGGCCGCGCGATCACCGATCCGCCCGCCTATACTGCGCCATCGGACAAAAGCTAGGGTCGGAACAGGCGAATGGCGCAGGCTGAACAGGCAAAGACCAGACCGGGGTGGCGCGAAGTGGCGCGCGCGTTGCGCCGGCCCAAGGTGCTGGTCACCATATTGCTGGGCTTCTCCTCCGGCCTGCCGTTCCTGTTGACCGGCAATACGCTTGGCTTCTGGCTGCGGGAGGAAGGCAATGACCTGGCGGTCATCGGCTTCCTCTCCTGGGTTGGTATCGTCTATTCCCTGAAAATGCTGTGGGCGCCGCTGGTGGACCGGCTGGATGTGCCGCTGCTGGGACGGCTGGGGCGCCGACGGGGCTGGATGGCGCTTTCCCAGTTGCTGGTGGGCGTCGGGCTGCTGGGGATGGCGCTGGTCGGCCCCTCGGGCGGCCAGGGGCTCTGGGCTCTGGGTGGCTTCGCCCTGCTGGCTGCCATTGCCTCTGCCACGCAGGATATCGTGGTGGATGGCTGGCGCATCGAAAGCGCCGATAATGGGGAGGAACAGGGGCTGCTGGCCGCTGGCTTCCAGATCGGTTACCGCGCCGCGATGCTCGCCACCGACAGCCTGATCCTGCTGCTGGCGGCATCCGTCGGCTGGCAGCTTTCCTATGCCACCGCCGGAATCGTCATGGCGGTGGGTCTCGCCGCCACCATGGCTGCGACGGAGCCGGCGCGTCACGCACCGGTCGGGGGGGCGGCAACGGTGCCGCTCTGGTCGATGGCGGGGGTCTTCGATGCGTTCGCAGGGCCGTTTCTGGCTTTCCTGCGAACACACCGCGAATTGTCGGTGTTGATGCTGCTGGTCGTCTCGCTTTATCGGTTGGGCGATTTCGTTATCGGCCCGATGATCAACCCATTCTATGTCGACCTGGGACTGACGAAGGAAGTGGTGGGATCGGTAAGGGCCTCGATCGGGCTCTGGTCTTCCGTGTTGGGCATCGCTGTCGGCGGCCTGTGTTCCGTCCGGCTTGGTTTCCATCGCACGCTGCTGCTGGGGGCGATACTCGGCCCCTTCTCCAATCTGGCTTTTTCCGTCATGGCTCTATCCGGTCCCAGCATCGCCGTATTCGCGGGCGCGATCCTGGTCGACAATTTTGCCACCGGCTTTGCCGGCGTCGCGCTCACCGCCTACATGTCCAGCCTGACCAGTATTGGCTACACCGCCACGCAATACGCGTTGCTGACCTCCTTTTACGCCCTGCTGGGCAAGGTGTTGAAGGGCTTCTCCGGTCAGGTGATGGGGGGGCTGCAGGCGCAATTCGGCGTGATGGACGGCAATGCCCTGTTCTTTGCCGGCACCGCCATGATCGGGGTACCGGTCGTCATTTTATGCCTGCTGCTAGATCGCGCCGTCGCCGCACGGGGGCGCAAGGATAGCTAAAACAAAGGGTGCTGCTCCCGAGGCTACTCCCGGTGCAGCACCGTATCGGTCACAATATTGGCCCAGCGCTTGGACAAGAATGCATCCTTGAAGCGTTCGCGGTCGTAATCCTTTTCGACCCAATCGTAGAACTCATCCACGCTGCGTCCACCGGTACGGGCGAACTGGTCGAAAAAATAATCCAGGATCCCTGTCTTTGCCTGTCGGATATGGCCATATTTCCAGCTCAGTTGCCCCTGCGCCTCTTCCAGGGGCCGGCCTTCCGCCACGAACATGTAAAGCGCACTCATAAACCCGACGCGATCGGCACCGGCCTTGCAGTGCATAACCGCAGGATAGCGAATCCGGTCCCACATCTCCCGCGCGGCAAACAGATCGTCCTTGTGGGGTGCGTCACGGGAACGCACCCGAAAGTCAATCAGATCGATCCCGTGCGCGGCGCACGCCCTTACTTCATAGAAATAGGAGCCGCAGCCTTCCCGCCGGCCACGCAGATTGATGATGGTTTTGATCCCCATACCCGCCATGTCCGATACCTGCCCTGGCGTGGGCTGGCTGGACCGATACATGCGTTCACCCAGCGGATGGAAATTGCGATAGGCCATGCGGATGAACGCATGATCCTTCAAAAGCATATTAAGGTAACGTCCGGTCAGCGCCAGCCGGCAGTTGGAACTTGCCCATTCTGGCAGCAAACGCGCAGGGTGCACCATACGCGGCTCTTCATACTGCATGCCCGGCCCCATCCCCAAGGCTGCCCTGTATGGATAAGGGCCTTGCGGGCCCCATCCGGTCGGTCATTTGATACGACATAGACCGTAAGGGTGGCGAGTTGAAAATGAACATTTAAGATTATGTTTGTTTTACAAATTTAGCGCAATTTTACAGCACCGGCAGGACCAGGGCCGCCTGCTCCCCCTGGAAACGCCATTTTATCGCCCCTTGCCTTGTCTGCGGCACTGGCCTAGGGTCCGCACGCCCATTGTGGAGAGGGGTCTTTTCAACCGTGGTCCGTACCGTGACGTCCACCATCGCCCGCCTGCTGCTTGCCGGCGCGGCTATTTCTTTTGCCGGCGTCGCCGCCGCGCAATCCGCCAACAATGATCAACCGCAGCAACCGGCCGCTGGCGGCCTGATCCTGCCGGGTACGGTGCAGTCTCCGCAGCAGGGCACCAGCCCCGCTGCCGGGACCATCGGCGGCCCTGCGGCTGGAACGGTGGGGGCACCGTCGCAGCAGCGACCGGCTGCCGCCGCGCCGCAGGCCGCGCCGCAGGCCGGCGCACCCGCCGCACAGCAACAGGTGCGTCCTGCCGCTCCGGTCAAACCCGTCAAAACCGGCGCACTCAAAGGTGAGTGGAAGGTTCAGCCGCAGGTTTTCACCGACGGTTCCTTCAAGATGTGTGCAGTGGGAGCGGAGTTCGATAACAACCTGCACCTGCTGCTCCTGCGCAATCCCACCAAGAATACCCAGATGGTACTGGGCATTCCGGGCGCGCAGATGCCCCCCGGCCAGCGCACCGGCGTAAAGCTGTCGGTGGATGGCAAGGTGACGCGTGAACTGGGGGCCATCGTCAGCCAGCCCAACGCCCTGGCGATCGGTCTTGGCGATGATGCGGAACTGCTGAAGGCGCTCGGCAGCGGCAGCGTGCTGTCGATTGAGGTGCCGGGCGACACCGCCAGCTTTCAGTTGAAGGGCACCACCAAGGCGCTCAGCGACCTCGGCGCCTGCGTTGATCAGGGCGTTGCCGGCACCTTGAAGCTGCCGCCACCCAGCGAGCCGGTGATCGATCCTTCACTTGCCAAGATGCTGGTCGATGCCGGCCTGCAGTCGGCCCGCGCCATCCCGGTGGACAAGATCCCACCGCAGCAGCGCCCCGGCGATTACGCTTGGCAGATCGGCGACAAGGTGCTGGGTTCTGTGCGCAGCTTCCCGCTGGCAGAGGCTGCCGGCGACTTCGCCAAGGTGTCCGACACCTATGCGGAGCAGTTGAAGAAGAGCTGCGAAGGAGCCTACACCCCCGCCTTCGCCAACATCGAGGCGCTGCCCGGCTATAAGCTGCGCACCGGCACCGTGACCTGCGATACCAATGGCAACAAGATCCATGTCGCCGTGGTCATGCAGTTCATCGAACTGCCCAAGCAGCAGGGCCAGGAACAGGCTTTGCGCGTGCTGAACGTCTTCTCCCATGAGTCTGCCGATGCCGAAAAGGCACAGGCGGACAATGCGATGCAGGCCATTGCCAAGGTTCTGCGTGAGAAAGGCAAGGAGCCGTTGAAGGTTCCGGGCCCGCAGCAGCAGGCACCTGCCGCCGCAGCGCCTGCGGGTAACAAGCAATAATCCCCATCCAGACGGGATTGATAATAAGGGGCCGGACGGCAACGTCCGGCCCCTTTTATTTTCAGCGAATTGGTCTCACACCAATCTGCCTAAAGGCTGACCTTTAGGCAGATTGGAGGCCGGCGACCGCCGGCCCGCCGCCCGTGCGGCGCGAGCCAAGCCCGCGGATGCGGGCGCCCGGCGCATGAGGGAATATGAAATCTGCCTTGATCGGTCACGATCAAGGCAGATTGGTCTCATCCGGCGGTTGCTGCACAGCTCATAGGCTTTGCTATGCCGGTATCGCGGCATCATGATTATGCATTGCAGGGTATAATACCATCGGTCAAAAATCTTGACCGATGGTATGGCGGCGACTGCCGCCGCGCCGGTCAAACCGGCGGTCAGGGAGGTCCGCATGTGCCAGGAACCTGCCAACAACAGCGACGCTTCCAACGGAAGCCGGCTTTCCACGTGTCTCCGCCGCGCGTCCCTCGTCGCATTGCTGCTTTTCTCACCTGGTTCTGCGGCACTGGCGCAATTGCCGGTACCTGCGACCCTGACCGAGCCGGTATATGCCATTCCCACACGCCCGGACAGGGCGGGTCGCCTGCTGGCACCGGTACTGGTGGATGGCAGAGGGCCTTTCCGCTTCCTGGTCGATACAGGCTGCAACGGCACCATGATCGGCCTGGCCCTGGCGCTTTCGCTGGGCTTCGTGCCCAACCCTCCCAATGGCGGCACCATGGTAAGGGTGCATGATGTGCTGGGGCCGGTGCTGATGCCCGCCATGCGGTTGGGCGAATTGGATATGGGGCGTTTCACAACGGCAAACATCACCGCGCCGGTGATGATGATCGGCGACCGCTCCGGCGCCGATGGGGTGATCGGCACCAACAGCTTGATCGGCAGACGGCTGGTGGTGGATTTCGCGCGCGACCGTATCCGTATAGAGCCCTCACGTCGCCAACCTCCTATCGGTTTCGAAACGATCAAGGGGCGAATGCATGGCGACAATCTGCTGATCGTTCCGGTACAGATTGCAGGTATCACTGTGCCGGCCCTGGTTGATACGGGTGCGGAACGATCATTGTTCAACAAACCTCTGTTGGATCGGTTGCAAATTGATGGCCGGACTGCACCCTTGGGATATCTGCAACTGGTCAACCTGTCGGGTCTGGAAATGAGCGGGCCGGTCCACCTGCTCCCCCGCTTTCGGCTGGGCTCGCTGACCATTCGCAATCTGGCGGGTATCCTGGTGGATGCCCATGCCTTCGATACACTGGATCTGGCGGATCAGCCGGCCATGGTATTGGGTATGGATGTGCTGGGTATCACGAAGGCCATCGTCGTCGATTTTGGGCGCAGTGAACTGCATCTACGTCTTGATGGCCGGGGCGGCCCCAGTGTCGTCCGCCAATAGGCGGCAGAATTTTCCGTGCCTCAATCGCCACAGTGGTTGGTTACATGCTGGAAACAATGCGGCAATTCCTTTTGCCTGCATGACTCTTCACCTCCGCTCGGTTAAGGTTTTTCCAGAGTGGAGAGGATGATGAGATCGCGCAGCCTTGCGGCCTTTGCCTTGTGCCTGACCTGCCTGACCGGCACCGTCCGCGCGACGGAGGCCACGATGGCGGATTCCGCAGCAGGGGGCGTCGATTACGTTCAGGGTCTGTCCAGCAGGGGTGTTTCGCTCGCCGTTGACAACTATGGCGGAATCAGTGTCGCCAATCCTGGTATGGCCAGTACCGCAGGCTGGCAGCCCATGGAAAGCCTGCGCCTGGAGCTGGAATACTCCTATCGGGGTCGCGATGCCCTGACATTGGCATCTGGTGGTGATGTTGTTGCGGCGGGTTCCATCAGCCTGATGGCCAATGCTCTTTTCGATGTGAAAGTCACCGACTGGATGACGCCCTATGTCGGCTTCGGTGTTGGCATGACGCGGATGGAAGCTGACCGCCTGGTTTTCGGGCTGGGCAGCGGCGATGCCAGGGGAGAAAGCTTTGGCTATCAGGGTATCGTTGGCGTCAACGTCCCCTTCAGCAGCAGGCTTTCCTTCTTCGCCGACGGGCGATACACCCGCACCGGAGATTTTGCTTTCTCCGCTGTGGACGATTTCGCCACCCATTCGATCGCACAAAGCTGGACGGCGCTGGCCGGTATCCGTTTTACCTTCGGGCGCTGATAAAAGCAGTAATTTCAACGCTATTCCGTTCAAACCGGTTCACGCGGCGGTTTGACGCCCAACCCCCTGCCCTTCAGAATGGCGCCGGTTCCCAGCTTTTCCCGCACCGCATCAATGGCCTTCTCCACCTGGGCACGACGGTGCTGACCGGGATCGGCCAGATCCGGCGGATCGGCATCGCGACCATCGACCATATCGGAACAGCCGATCCCCAACAGTCGGAAATAGCGGCCATCGGTTTCCCCGGCCAGCAGATCCCGACCGGCCCGAAAGATGCGGTCGGCCATCTGGGTCGGGCTGGGAAGATGTTGGCTTCGGCTGATCAGCCGGAAATCAGGGGTTTTCAGCTTCAACGTCACGGTATGGCCACCAAGGCCGGCTACCTTCAGCCGGCGTGAAACGGTTTCCGCCAGCGGCCACATGATCTTCTCCAGCGCCTCGCGATCAGCGATATCACGGTCGAAGGTGGTTTCAGCAGAAACGCTTTTGGTCGGGCTATGTGGATTGATCGTCCGGTCGTCCTGCCCGCGCGAGAAGCGGTAAAGCCGCTGCCCAATACTGCCGTAACGCGTGACAAGATGCTTCAGCTCCAGGTCGCGCAGTTGGCCGATGGTGCGGATGCCATCATTCTCCAGCTTCTGTGCCAATGATTTGCCGACGCCCCAGATCATGCCAACCGGTTTGGGAGCCAGGAAAGACAGCGCCTCCGCCTGACCGATCACGGCAAAGCCGCGCGGCTTGTCCAGATCGCTGGCCACCTTCGCCAGAAATTTATTATAGCTGAGCCCGATCGACGCCGTGATGCCGATATCCTCCTCAATCCGCCGTACCAACCGTGCCAGGGTCTGGGCCGGGCTTCCCCCATGCAGCAGACTTGTGCCGGACAGGTCGAGGAACGCTTCGTCGATCGAAATCGGCTCCACCAGCGGCGTTACCGCCTCCATCAGGCGACGCACCTGCCGGCCCACCTCTGCATAGCGGCGCAGGTCGGGCTTGATCACCACCGCCTTTGGACACAAGGCCAGCGCCTTGAACATCGGCATGGCGGATCGCACCCCATACAGCCGGGTAACATAGCAGCAGGCTGAAACCACGCCACGATGCCCCCCTCCGACGATTACCGGCTGATCGGCCAATTCCGGTCTGTCGCGCTTTTCCACGCTGGCGTAGAACGCATCGCAATCGATATGGGCGATGGAAAGCTCATGCAGTTCGCCATGCGTCACCATCCGCACGGAGCCGCAGCCGGCACACCGTCGCGCTGGCGGCTGGCGCCGGGCGCAATCACGACAAAGCCCTGCATCCGGGCCGTTGGAGGAGATAAGTCGGGACACGCTGATAACCGTTGTTTAACTTTTGGCCCTGCTTAATCGGAAGAACGGTTAACAGATTCTTTCCGACGATGCGGTTACACTTCGTGTTTGGCATTATGCCATAAAAGCGGTCGGAACAGGACATGAACATGGATATCGGACATGATGCTGGACAGCGTTGACGGTCAAAATCACAATGAAGGCCGCCCCCTGATCCTGATTGTGGAGGATAACGAGCTGAACATGAAGCTCTTCCATGATCTGCTGGAGGCCCATGGTTATCAAACCCTGCAGACGCGGGACGGGATGGAGGCGTTGCGTCTGGCGCGTCAGCACGCGCCTGACCTGATTTTGATGGATATCCAGCTTCCCGAAGTCTCGGGGCTTGAGGTTACGAAGTGGCTGAAGGAAGATGATGACCTGAAGGTGATTCCGGTCATCGCGGTAACCGCCTTCGCCATGAAGGGTGATGAGGAGAAGATTCGCGAGGGCGGCTGTGAGGCCTATATCGCCAAGCCGATCTCAGTGGCAAAATTTCTGCAAACCGTTCAAGATTTCATATGACGCCCGAAAGCCGGGCACAGACGAATAGGAAACCATGTCGGCCCGGGTTCTTGTTGTTGACGACGTTCTGCCCAATGTGAAGCTGCTCGCCGCGAAACTCACGCGCGAGTATTTTGACGTTGTCACCGCGAACAGTGGCCCAGAGGCACTGGAGCGGATCAAGGCCCAGCATCCTGACATCGTGCTGTTGGATGTGATGATGCCCGGTATGGATGGGTTCGAGGTCTGTGAGCGGATTCGCTCCGATCCGGCCACCATGCATATCCCCGTCATCATGGTGACCGCCCTTTCCGACGTGACAGACCGTGTGCGGGGGCTGGAGGCGGGAGCCGATGATTTCCTGACCAAGCCGGTCAATGACGTGGCCTTGTTCGCCCGGGTCCGGTCCCTTGTCCGCCTGAAAATGATGATGGATGAGTGGCGATTGCGGGAAAGCACATCCGGTCAGCTGGGTATGCTGGTCTCCACCGATTCGGTTCAGACCCAGACGGCGGAGGGCGCGCGGGTGCTTGTGGTGGAGGACAGCGCCATCGATCTGGACAAGATCAATGAGACGCTGGCCCGCGACCGCAACATGGTGACGGATACGGACAGTTGTGCCGCCGGGCTGGAACTGGCACTGCGGGAGGAATTCGACCTGATCATCGTCAGTCTGACTTTGATGCGGGAGGATGGGTTGCGTCTGTGTTCCCAGTTGCGCAGCCAGGAACGCTCCCGCCAGATCCCCATCCTGTTGCTGGCCGATGAAACCGATATGGATCGGGTGGCCAAGGGGCTGGAACTGGGGGCCAATGATTATCTGATCAAGCCGATCGACCGGAACGAGTTGCTGGCCCGCACCCGCACCCAGGTGCGACGCAAACGTTATCAGGACCGTCTGCGCGCCAATTACGAACAAAGCCTGTCCATGGCGCTGACCGACAGCCTGACGGGCCTGTTCAACCGACGCTACCTTTCGGCCCACCTACCTCGCCTGTTGGACCGTAGCGGCGGCAATGCCAAGCCCGTTTCGGCCCTGATGTTCGATATCGACCATTTCAAGGTGGTCAATGACAGCTGGGGCCATGGTGTCGGTGACGAAGTGCTGAAGGAGGTTGCGGGCCGTGCCAGCCGCAACCTGCGCAATTTCGACCTTGTCGCCCGCCTGGGGGGAGAGGAATTCGTTGTCATCATGCCCGACACCGACATGGCCCATGCGATGCTGGTGGCGGAACGGCTGCGCAAGCGCATCGCCGAAACCAGTTTCGAGGTGACGGCCCCGGTGCAGAAGATTGACGTCACCATCAGCATCGGGGTTGCCGTCACCGACGGTCAGCTGGATGTTGACGGCAAGCCGGAAAGCGGTGAGCAATTGCTACGCCGCGCCGACATGGCACTTTATCAGGCGAAACGGTCGGGCAGAAACCGGGTTGTCGCGGATGAGGATGGGCCGGCGGGCGGCAACTGACAACCGCCCGTTCCCCTCATTCGTGCTGTGCGTATTCCAGGGCACCATGTGCAGCCGCCATACCACTGGCAAAACAACCCTGTAGCAGGTAGCCGCCGGTCGGTGCCTCCCAGTCCAGCATTTCCCCGCAGGCGAAGACACCCGGCAGGTCTTTCAACATCAGCGCTTCATTCAGCGCGGCCAGCCGCAAACCACCGGCGGTAGAAATAGCCCGGTTCAAACCCTGCATTCCTGTCAGCCGGATGGGCAGTGCCTTCACCAGTCCAGCCAACGTCATGCTGCGGGACAGGTCGGCCCCACCGCCGCATTCCCGCAGCAAAGCTGCCGCAGGCGGTGCCAACGACAAGGCCTTGCGCAACCGGTTCGGCAGGCTGTCCGCCGCCGGAACCCGCGCCAATCTGTTCTGCGCCTGCGAAACAGTCAGGTCCGGTTTCAAATCCAGCAGGATATCGACAGCGCCATCCCGTTCGATCGCATCGCGCAAAGGTGCGGACAAGGCATAAAGGGGCCCGCCCTCAAGGCCGGAGGCCGTCACCACCAGTTCACCCGGAACCGTGCGGTCCCCGAGGGTCAGGGTGATGCGCTTAAGCGGCATGCCTTCCGCCCGTTCCAGAAAACCGGAACTCCAGCGCACATCGAACCCGCTATTGGAAGGACGAAACGGGGCCAGCGGTACGCCCTTGGCACTTAACAGCCCGGCCCAACCGCCGTCTGACCCCAGGCGCGGCCAGCTTGCCCCACCCAAGGCCAGAATCGTGGCGGCAGGGTCGGCGACGGCCACGTCACCTGCCGGCGTCTGAAAATGGAGCGCGCCATATGCTGTCCAGCCTGCCCAACGGTGGCGCGGAAGCAGTTCAACACCCAGGCTGTCCAGTCGGCGCAGCCACGCGCGCAGCAGGGTACTGGCCTTCATCTCCTTGGGAAATACCCGACCCGAGGAGCCTATAAAGGTTTCCACCCCTAGCCCATGGCACCAGTTGCGCAGATCCATTGGAGTGAAAGCCCTGATCAACCGGTCGAACAGCGGGCGGGCAGCGCCATAGCGACCGATAAACCGGTCCAGGGGTTCACTGTGGGTCAGGTTCAAGCCCCCCCGCCCCGCCATCAGGAATTTGCGGGCCGGCGACGGCATGGCGTCGTAGATGCGAACCTTATGGCCGGCACAGGCGATGGTTTCCGCCGCAATCAGCCCGGCCGGGCCGGCGCCGATAATGATGAAGGGCTTGTCGGACATGGGGGAAAACCGTAACCGGGATCAGAAATAGCGAAGGGGCGGCACCGTCGCCGGTGCCGCCCCTTGCCGGAATTCAAACGGATCAAGCGTGGGTGATCGCGCGCTCAACCAACTGACCCAGATGCTGGGTGCGCTTGGTCAGGCTCTGCAGCACGGCGGAAATTTCGGCCGTGGCGGCAGCAGTCTGACCAGACAGGTTCTTCACTTCACCGGCCACAACCGCGAATCCCTTGCCGGCTTCACCGGCGCGGGCGGCTTCGATGGTGGCGTTCAAGGCCAGCAGGTTGGTCTGCTTGGCGATGGCATCGATCTGCTGGGCAACGGTGCCCACCTTCTCGATCTCGGTGCGCAGACCTTCCAGTTCGCGACTGATTTCCTGGAGCGCGGCGGAAACCTCGCTCTTGCCAGCGCCGGAGAAATTGCTCGATTCGCTGCCGTACTTCATCTGCAAAGGCCTTGCGTCTTAGAGGTTGACCTGTAGCGACCCGGACAAACCGGGCGTTCCACCTTCATAGCACAAAGCCGGCTAACGAATGGTGACGATTTTCCGGCTGGGGCACCCCTTATGGATAGAATCCATCGGGGTGCCCCGTCCTTGAGCTGGATCAGAAATCCAGCGACTTCACGCGCACCACGCTCGGCAGACCCTGGATCTTGCCCAGCAGTTCTTCCGATACGGCCTGATCGACCGAGACCAGACAGATGGCGTTGGCACCCGGTGCGGTGCGGCCCAGGTGGAATGTCGCGATATTCACGCCGGCATCGCCCAGCGTGCTGCCCAGCTTGCCGATGAAGCCCGGCTTATCCTCGTTGCGGATGAACAGCATATGTTCAGTCACTTCCGCCTCGACCGGCACTTCCTCGATTTCCACCAGACGGGGCTTGTCGCCGCCGAACAGGGTGCCCGCAACGGAGCGGGTGCGCTGTTCGGTCTGCACAATCACACGCACCAGGGTCTGGTAATCGCCGGCCACCTCGCGCTTGGTCTCGCTCACCTTGATGTCACGCTCCTTGGCGATGACAGGCGCGTTGACCATGTTGACCGATTCCATCAGCGGGCCCAGCAGGCCCTTCAACACGATGGCGGTCAGCGGACGGGTGTTCAGCTCGGCGGCCTGACCCTCGAACTCGATGGTCACGGCCTTGATGCCGGTCTCGGTGATCTGGCCGGCAAAGCCGCCCAACTGCTCGGCCAGCTTCATATAGGGGCGCAGCTTCGGCGCATCTTCCGCCGACACGGACGGCATGTTCAGCGCGTTGACCACCGCACCGCTGACCAGATAGTCGGCCAGTTGTTCGGCCACCTGCAAAGCGACATTTTCCTGCGCTTCGGTGGTCGACGCCCCCAGGTGCGGGGTGGCGATGACCTTTTCATTACCGAACAGCGGGTGGGCCTTGGCCGGCTCCTCCGCGAACACGTCCAGCGCGGCACCGGCGACATGGCCAGCCTCGATGGCTGCCAGCAAGGCCTCTTCCACGATCAGGCCGCCACGGGCGCAATTGATGATGCGCACGCCCTTCTTGGTCTTGGAGAGCGCCTTGGCGTCCAGGATGTTCTTGGTCGCTTCGGTCAGCGGCGTGTGCAGGGTGATGAAATCAGCGCGCTTCAGCAGGTCTTCCAGTTCAACCTTTTCCACGCCGATTTCGGTGGCGCGCTCGGGCGACAGGAACGGATCGAAGGCGATGACCTTCATCTTCAGGCCGACGGCGCGGTCGGCGACGATGCCGCCGATATTGCCGCAGCCGATGACGCCCAGCACCTTGCCGAACAACTCCACGCCCATGAAGCGGTTCTTTTCCCACTTGCCGGCATGGGTGGAGGCATTGGCCGCCGGGATTTCACGGGCCAGCGCAAACATCATGGCAATGGCATGTTCGGCGGTGGTGATGGAATTGCCGAACGGGGTGTTCATCACCACCACGCCACGGGCGGTGGCGGCGGGGATATCCACATTGTCGACACCGATACCAGCGCGGCCGACAACCTTCAGGTTGGATGCTGCTGCCAGGATATCCTTGGTCACCTTGGTGTTCGACCGGATGGCCAGACCATCATATTCGCCGATGATGGCCTTCAGTTCGTCCGGCTTCAGGCCGACCTTCACATCGACCTCAACGCCGCGCTCCTTGAAAATTTCAACGGCGCGGGGGCTCAGGCTGTCGGAAATAAGAACCTTGGGCATGGGTGACTCCGAATTCTCAGGCGAGGAGCGGGTCAGCTCCAATCATGGACGGAAAAGAAGACGGCTACGGCGATCAGCAGGAACGCGACCCAATCGTTCCAACGCAGGGATTCGCCAAGCCAGAAAGCGGAGAAGATGGCGAACACGGTCAGCGTGATCGCCTCCTGGATCATCTTCAGTTGCGGGGCCGTATAGACCGCGTGACCCAGCCGGTTGGCCGGCACCTGAAGGCAATATTCGAAGAAGGCGATGCCCCAGCTGACCATGATGGCCGTGATCAGCGGTGCCGACTTGAACTTCAGATGCCCGTACCAGGCAAAGGTCATGAAGATGTTGGACGCGACCAGCAGCAGAACCGGCCAGAGATAAGTGGTGAAGGTGGACATGGGAACCATCGCCAGGAAACGGGTTTCCGGCCTGTCGATGCCCCTTCCCCGCCGGCCGGAACCGGGCGGGGAAGGTCACCTCAACCCATCAAAGGTTCAGCCGGCCTTGACGGTGGCATAGGCCCAATCCAGCCAGGGCAGCAGCGCCACGATATCGGCATTTTCAACCGTCGCACCGCCCCAGATACGAATACCGGGAGGCGCATCACGATAGGAACCGGCATCCAGCGCCACGCCTTCCTTCTCCAACAGAGAAGTCAGCTTCTTGGCGATTTCGGCCTGCGCTTCTGCCGGCTGTTCGGTCGCCCAGGGGTCGACGATCTTCAGGCAGATGGAGGTGCAGGAACGGCTGTCCGCCGTCTCGGCCAGGAAATCCACCCAGTCGGTCGCGGATACCCAGTCGGCAACGGCCTTCAGGTTGGCTTCCGACCGGCCGATCAGCCCTTCCAGGCCGCCGACGGACTTGGCCCAGTTCAGGCCGTCCAGCGCGTCTTCCACGGCGACCATCGACGGGGTGTTGATGGTTTCACCCTTGAAGATGCCTTCCGACAGCTTGCCATTGCTGGCCATGCGGAAAATCTTCGGCATCGGCCAAGCCGGCGTGTAGCTCAGCAGCCGTTCCACTGCGCGGGGGCTGAGTGCCAGCATGCCATGAGCGGCTTCACCGCCCAGCACCTTCTGCCAGGACCAGGTGACGACATCCAGCTTGTCCCACGGCAGGTCCATGGCGAACGCGGCAGAGGTGGCATCGCAGATGGTCAGGCCCTGGCGGTCAGCCGGGATCCAGTCGCCATTGGCGACGCGGACACCCGAGGTGGTGCCGTTCCAGGTGAAGACCACATCGCGGGAGAAATCCACCGTGGACAGGTCGGGCAGCTTGCCGTAACCGGCGGTCAACGAACGGACATCGGGCAGCTTCAGCTGCTTGACGACGTCGGTAACCCAGTCCTTGCCGAAGCTTTCCCAGGCCAGCATGTCGACGCCACGGGCACCCAGCAGCGACCACAGGGCCATTTCAACGGCGCCGGTGTCGGAGGCGGGAACAATGCCCAGCCGATAATCGGCGGGGATGCCCAGAATTTCTTTGGAGAGATTGATCACCTGCTCCAGCTTGGCCTTGCCAGGCTTGGAACGGTGGGAACGGCCCACCAGGGCGCCGCTCAGGGCCTCGATCGTCCAACCAGGGCGCTTGGCGCAGGGACCAGACGAAAATTGCGGATTGGCGGGGCGATTGCCCGGCTTCGGCGCAGCCATTATGGCTATTCCTTCCAGAATAGTAGCATCCCGTTGGGGGGATGTGACCCGCCGCCGAAGCTATGGGAGGGGCCCCTTCTCGTCAACCGGAAACCGCCCCCGCTTTATCAGATTTCTGCGTTGCAGGTGGCGCAGGGGAAAGATTATTACAACTACACCATGGCCGGGCTGGGCAGCATCAGGCCGCGCGCGCCGCGCATGTCGGCATTCGTCCAATCAGCATCGCGCAGATCGGCCATGGTCATCACGGCATCGGTCAGGATGCTGCCCCGCAACACGGCGTTCTGCAGGTTGGCCTGGGTCAGGTCGCAATCATCCAGCCGGGCATTTGACAGGTCGATCCCCGCCATCAGTCCGCGCGCCAACCGCGCCTTGCTGAAATTGGTCGGCCAGCTCTGGCCGTTGCGCAGTTCCATCGGTCGGGCGATGACATTGGTCAGGTTCGTCTCGTACAGGACGGCGCGTTCCAGACAAGCACCACGCAGGTCGGCACGCGGCATCTGGGCCTGACGCAGATCCGCCATGGACAGGTCGGCCATGGCCAGCACCGTGCCAGCGAGGTTGGCGCCGCGCAACGATGCCTGTTTCAGGATGGCCGCAGACAGGTTGAGGTTGGAGAGATCCTGACCGGACAGGTCCAGGGCCGACAGGTTGGCCCTGGACCCCTTATGCCCATTGGTGACAATCCATTCCCGGTGCAGCCGCAGCGTCTCACCGATCACGCCATTGATGTTGTCCAGCCGCCGCAGCAGATCGGCACCGGACAGGTTGGCCATGGACAAATCCACCTCGTCCAGCAGCGCGCCCAACAGGCTCGCTTTGGAAAGATTGGTATTACGCAGCAGGGCGCGGGTCAGGATGCAGCCATCCAGTCGGGCACCGGACAAGTTCGCCTCCGACAGATCGGCCCCTTCAAGGTTGCAGCCTGTCAGGTCCGATCCGCTGAGATCGGCGCGCACGAACACCGCACCGCGCAGGTCCGTATCCCGCAGATCGGCCTGGATGACAAAAGCGTTGGACAGTTTGGCCCGGCTGAGATTGGCACGGACCATGGTGACTTCCGACAGTTCTGTGGACCCATGGTCCGTCGTCATCGGTGACAGGTCACCGTTTTTGGACCGCATCAGATAGCCGTCACGCAGATCCGCCTCGTTCAGGATCGCCCTCGCCATGCAGGCCCCCCGCATGCTGGCACCACGAAGATCCACCCGTATCATGTTGGCGGAAGCCAGATTGGCACGGCGCAGATCGGCCCCGAACAGACAGGCACCCTGCAGGTCCGCCCCGGTCAGGTCGGCACCGTTCAGCTTGGCACCGGTCAAATCGGCGCCGGCCAACTTCGCATCGCGCAGAACTGAGAAGGACAGATCATGGAACTTCAGATTGGCCCGGATTCCGCCACGCTGGCCCTGCAGGAATCGGCGATGGCTGGCCAGAACCTTTTCCAGGTCCGGGGCCGCTATCTTGGTGTAGCCGATATCCAGACCATCCAGGGTCGCAGGTTTCATCTCAATGCCATCAAATTCATACAAACCAGCATCGACGCTATCGACCAGATGTTAATATTTTACTCATGCGGCGGGCTTGATCGAAATCAACAAAGAAGAATTCCAGAAAGAAAAAATGTGTCAGGACAGGAAATTCAGAAAAAAGCAAAAAACTGCAACCAAATTATTTTTGGCTAAACATGTGAATATGAAAACGTACAATCAAATGTCGCTGCTGGTTTCCACCAGCAGTCGGTAGTTTTTTCAATGCAGCGCGCAACAGGAAAATTCCACAACGTGGCACCGGGTCGCATGGCGGATCTGGCAATGTACTGGACGCCGGCCAAAAAAGCCGGCCTGATTGATCCTGCTCATGCCCAATCGGGCAGAATGCTGCGCATGATCAATCCTCATATTCCCGCCCTTTTATCCGAAAGGTGGCAGGCTGAATGACCGGTGATGATCCATTTCCAACCGATGCGGCCAAGGAAACCGGCGGCACCATCCTGGCCGTGCGCGGTTCCGTGCTGGATATCGCCTTTCCGCACGGGCTGCCCGCATTGGACGAGTTGGTGATCGCCGGCAACGACATCCCGGCAGAGGTGCGCACACACCTGTCAGCAGACAAGGTGCGCGCCGTGGCATTGGCTGGCACAGCCGGCCTGCGGCGGGGTGAACGTGTCAGCTGCACCGGGGCCGGCCTGTCCGTGCCTGTGGGGCCGGACCTGCTGGGCCGGGTGGTGGATGTGATGGGCCGCCCGCTGGATGGCGGGCCGGCAATATCAGGGACGGCACCCCGCTGGTCCATCCATCGTCCCTCCCCACCGCTGGCTGCCCGCACCGCGCATCTGCAGCCGCTCTGGACCGGGATCAAGATCATCGATCTTTTGTCACCGCTGACGCGCGGCGGCAAGACGGCCCTGTTCGGCGGGGCCGGCGTCGGCAAGACGGTGCTGATCATGGAACTGATCCGCACCGTGGTGGAGCGGGATAACGGCCTGTCCGTCTTTGCCGGCATCGGCGAACGGTCACGTGAGGCCGCCGAACTGCTGGAGGATATGCGCGGGTCCGGCGTGCTGGCCCGCACCGCCATGGTGCTGGGCCAGATGGCGGAACCACCGGGGGCCCGCTGGCGGGCCGGCATGACGGCGCTGACCCAGGCGGAATATTTCCGCGATGCCATGGGCCGCGACGTGCTGCTGCTGATGGATAATGTCTTCCGCTTCGTGCAGGCGGGGGCGGAAATCGCCGGCATGCTGGGGGTGATGCCCGCCCGCGTCGGCTATCAGCCCACCATGGCGGGGGAAATCGGGGCCTTGCAGGAACGCATCGCATCGGTTCCCGGCGCGGCCATCACCGCCATCCAGGCTGTCTATGTGCCCGCCGATGATTTCACCGATCCCGCCGTGGCGGAATTGTTCAGCCATCTGGACGGTTCCATCGTGCTGTCACGCGCCGTGGCGGCGGAGGGGCTTTACCCCGCCGTCGATCCGCTGGCCTCCTCTGCCCGGCTGATGGACCCGGAATTGCTGGGCCAACGGCATTATCAGGTGGCGGGTGCCGTGCGCGCCGCCATCGCCCAATATCGGGCGCTTGAAGATATCATCGCCCTGCTGGGCATTGACGAACTGTCCGCCAGCGACCGGCAGGTGGTGACGCGGGCCCGCCGGCTGCTGCGCTTCCTCACCCAGCCTTTCTTCGTCACCGGCGGCTTCACCGGTCGCGGCGGTGTGAGTGTGGGGATTGAGGAGACGCTGGCGGGTTGCGAGGCGATCCTGAACGGCGAAGCCGATAATTGGGCCGAATCCTCCCTCTACATGATCGGCACGCTGGACGACGCCCGCGCGCGGGAAAAGCCGGTGGCGGCATGAGGGTGCGCATCCTCACCCCGCTGGCCACCCTGCTGGACCGGGCCGACATCGCCCAGCTTGCCGCCGCCGATGATAGCGGCGGCTTTGCCATCCGCACCGGCCATGCCCCCTTCCTGACCACCCTGCCCCCGTCGGTGCTGCGCCTGCGGCTGGCGGATGGTGGCACGCTTTACGCCGCCGTGGCGGGCGGCCTGGTGCAGGTGGGCCGGGATGGCGTCACCGTCACCAGCCAGGATGCCGCCGTGGGCACCGACCTGGCCCCCCTGGCCGCGCGCGTGGAATACGAACAGGCCGAGCGGCAGACAAGGCGGGCGGAGGGAACGGCGACGGAGCGCAAGCTGCAGGCGGCCCTGGTGCATCACCTGCTGGACAGCACTGCCGCCGAACGCCGCAGCGGGGGGGATTGAGTATGAGCGACCCCGACCTGCTGGACCCGATCAAACAAGCCCAGCGCGATGCCGAACGGGCGGAGCGGGAGAAACACCGGCGCCTGGGCGCCACCCTGGCGCTGATCGGCACGCTGGGCTGGCTGATCGTGCTGCCGCCGGTGCTGGGCCTGTTCCTGGGCCGCTGGCTGGACCGGGGCGGCGACCAGTTCTGGACCTTGTCGCTGCTGTTCACCGGGGTTGCCGTCGGCTGCTGGGCGGCTTGGCGGCGCGTGACGGAGGGGGATTGATGGCACAAAACCTGCCGATCGGGCTGATGGCCCTGGGCCTGCTGACGGGTGCCGGTTTCGGCTGGCTGTTCTTCCGCCTGCTGGCGCTGAACAGCCGGCTTTACACCGCCGGGCGGGTGGGGCCGGCCACGGCCCTGCATCTCGGGCGGCTGGCCGGGGCTGTACTGCTGTTCGTGGCGCTGGCCCGCCTGGGCGGGGCGGCCCCGCTGCTGGCAGCCCTTGCCGGCTTTCTGGCCATCCGGCCCCTGCTGATCCGCCGCCATGACAGGGGGGTATCATGAACCTTGCCTCCCCGTTCGCGGCGGATGTCGCCTTCCATCTGGGGCCGCTGGCCATCAGTTGGCCCGTCATTTTCAGCGCGCTGGTCAGTTTCATCCTGGTGCTGACGGCACGGCTGCTGGCAGGCCGGGTGGGACGGGACCAGCCCGGTCGCATCGGCACCGCGCTGGAAGCTGTCGTCACCATCCTGCGCGACCAGTTCGACGATATCATGCAGACGGATAGCCGCCCCTTCCTGCCGCTGCTGGGCAGCCTGTTCCTGTTCATCGCGGCCAGCAACTGGCTGGGGCTGATCCCGGGGCTGAAATCACCGACGGCGCATCTGGAAACCACGCTGGCCCTGGGGCTGACCGTCTTCGGGGCCGCCCAGGTGCTGGGCGTGCGCGTCCGGGGCCTGCGGGCCTATCTGGCTGGTTTCGCCCATCCGCGCTGGTGGATGCTGCCGCTGAACCTGTTGTCGGAATTCACCCGCACCCTGTCCCTGGTCCTGCGCCTGTTCGGCAATGTGATGAGCGGGGAATTCGTCATTGCCATCGTGCTGTCGCTGGCGGGCTTCCTGGTGCCCGTGCCGCTGATGGCGCTGGAGGCGCTGCTGGGCCTGATCCAGGCCTATATCTTCACCATCCTGGCCGCCGTCTTCATTGGCGGGGCCATCGGCACCACTGAAAGGGGCTGACCCCATGACCGTTGAAATGATCAGCATCCTGGCAGCCGCCCTGGCTGTCAGCTTCGGCGCCATCGGGCCGGCACTGGCGGAAGGCCGCGCCGTGGCAGCGGCCCTGGATGCCATCGCCCGCCAGCCGGATGCCGCCAACACCATCTCGCGCACCCTGTTCGTCGGGCTGGCGATGATCGAAACCATGGCAATCTATTGCCTGGTGGTGGCGTTGCTGGTGCTGTTCGCCAACCCGTTCGTGGGCTGAAAGCGATGCATCTGGACCCGACCACCCTGGCCCTGCAGCTGGTGAATTTCCTGGTGCTGGTCTGGCTGCTGCGCCGTTTCCTGTTCCGCCCCGTGCTGGCCGCCATCGACAAGCGCGACGCCGACCTGACCCAGCGCCGCACCCAGGCAGAAGCGCTGGCCGCGGAGGCCGCCGCCACCCGCAGCGCGGTGGAGGCTGAACGTCAGTCGCTGGCCAAACAGGCCGCCGAACTGCGCGCCACTGCCCAGGCCGAAGCGGAGGATGAACGCCGCCGCCTGCTGGATGCCGCCCGGCAATCCGCCGATGCCCTGCGCGTCGCCGCCGCCAGCCAATTGGCCGCCGAACGCCAGCAGGCAGAGACCGACCTGACCAAACAGGCCGCCGATCTGGCCACAACCATGGCCGGTCGCCTGTTGACCGATGCAAGGCCCGATCTGGCCGACCGGGTGCTAACCGACGCGCTGTGCCAGCAACTGTCCGCCCTGCCGGCAGCGGAAAAATCCAGCCTGCTGGCCGGCCCTGGCGGCATCACCCTGACCAGCGCCCGCCCCCTGCCCGCCGACCTGCAATCAGCGCTGATCACCGCCCTTGGCCCCAATATCGCCATAACCTGGACGGTTGATCCCGCCCTGATTGCCGGGGTGGAGCTTTCCGCCCCGCATCACCTGATCCATCAAAGCTGGCGGGCGGCGCTCGCCAGCGCGCGGGAAAGGCTGGCATCATGAGCGCCAGCCTTTCCACCCATCTGGCAGACTGGGCCCGCCAGCAAAGCCAAACGCTGGCCAGCCAGCCGGCCCCCGCCCCCGGCTGGCAGCAACTGGGCCGGGTCAGCCATATCGGCGACGGCATCGCCCTGGTCAGCGGGTTGGAACAGGCCCCGGCGGACGGGATGCTGCTGTTCACCGGCAATGTGCCGGGCTTGGTGCTGGATCTGGATGAAGGCCGGCTGGGCTGTCTGCTGCTGGGCGCGGCGGAGGGGATCAAGGCCGGCGATCCGGTGCGCATGGCACCCGGCGTGCTGCGCGTGCCGGTGGGCGACGGCTTGCTGGGCCGGGTGATTGACCCGATGGGCCGCGCCCTGGATGGCCGGCCCGATCCCACGCCCGACCGGTTGGAGCCGATTGAACGCCCCGCCCCCGCCCTGACCAGCCGGGGCACGGTGGCCGAACGGCTGGCCACCGGTACCACCATCATCGACAGTCTCTACCCCATCGGGCGCGGCCAGCGGGAGTTGATCGTCGGCGACCGGGGGACGGGCAAGACCTGCATCGCCATGGATGCGTTGCTGGCCCAGGCCGGGGGCGATGTCATCCCCATCTATTGCGCCATCGGCCAGCGCGCCTCTGCGGTGGCCGATGTCATTGCCACCTTGCGCGATGGCGGGCTGGCGGATCGGGCCATCATCATCGTTGCCGCCCCCGATGCCGCCCCCGGCCTGCAATGGATCGCGCCTTATGCCGCCATGACCATGGCGGAATATTTCCGCGACAGCGGGCGTCACGCCCTGCTGGTGCTGGATGATCTGTCAAAACATGCCGCCATGCACCGGCAGGTCAGCCTGCTGTTGCAGCGCCCGCCAGGGCGGGAAGCCTTTCCCGGCGATATTTTCTATCTCCATTCCCGTCTGCTGGAACGCTCGGCCAAACTGTCTGACGCGGCGGGCGGTGGCTCGCTCACCTGCCTGCCGGTGGTGGAAACCCAGGCCGGCAATCTGGCGGCCTATATCCCCACCAACCTGATCTCCATCACCGATGGGCAGATCGTGCTGGATACCAGCCAGTTCCAGGCCGGCCAGCGCCCGGCGGTGGATGTGGGGCGCAGCGTCAGCCGCGTCGGTGCCCGCACCCAGCCGCCGGAACTGCGCAAACTGGCGGAAAAGCTGAAGCTGGAATATGCCCAGTTTCTGGAGCTGGAGGCCTTCACCCGTTTCGGCGGGCTGGTGGATGAGCGCACCAAACAGACGGTGGAGCGGGGGCGTCGCCTGCGCGCCCTGCTGGGCCAGCGCCACGGCCACCCCCGCGCGCTTGCCGCGGAGGTGGCCTTGCTGCTCTCCCATGCCGACGGCTTGCTGGATGGCTTGAGCCTGCCCCAGGTGGAACAGGTGCGCGATGCCATCGCGGCCTCTATTGATGGCAACGACCCCGCCAACCTGGATAATCTGCGCCACATCATCCAGACCGCCAAAGCCGCCGTGCTGAAGGGTCCGGCATGAGCATCGCGGCGCTGGAATATCGCCTGTCCACCCTGGGCAGCCTGTTGAGCGTGGTGGAGGCGTTGCGGTCGCTGGCCGCCGCCAAGCAGCAGCGCGCCGCCGGGATGCTGCAAGCCGCCAGCGCCTATGCCATGGCCAGCGCCGCCGCCCTTTCCGCCCTTTGCCCCGAACCGCAGCCGCCCGCCAGCCGCCTGTTCCTGCTGCTGGGGCCGGAGGGGGGATTTACCGGCGGCCTGCCCAGCCGGCTGGTTGCCGCCCTGCCGGGGGATCAGCCCCCGCTGGTGGTGGGCAGCCGCACCATTGCCGCCGCCCAGGCGCGGCACCTGCCGCTTGCCGGCACGATACCGGCCCCCGCCATGGCCGATGCCCTGCCGCCCCTGGCCACCAGCCTGTGCGCGCAATTCCCGGCGGATGCCGCCATCACCATCCTGCACCCGCGCGACCACGCCATCATCCAGACGGATTTGCCGCCCCTGCCGCAACAATCCGGCCGGGTGGAGCTGCTGACCCAGCTGCCGGCATCGTCCCTGCTGGCTGCCGCGGGAATGCAGGACCGGCAGGCAAGGCTGTTGCTGGCCCTGCTGCAAACCCATGCCGCCGAGCAACTGGCCCGCCTGTCCACCCTGACCGGCGCGCGCGAACGTATCCGTGACCGGGTATCGGAACTGACCATCCAGCTTTCCACCGCCCGCCAGGACAGCATCAGCCAGGAAATCGCCGACCTCTGGTCCGGCCGCCGCGCCTTGATGGGGTGAGCTGGATCATGGCGGGGAAGAGGGATCGTGGTTATGGTGGGGGGCAGAACCTCGTTACCGTCATTCCCGCGCAGGCGGGAATCCAAGCAACAGCGCCATTTCTCACCCCGTCTTGAGGTGGGGGCGTCTGCTGGATTCCCGCCTGCACGGGAATGACGGTAGAAAAAGCGGCACCCAATAGCTTTTCCTTTCAGTCCCCCCAACCCGGACCCATTTCATGCCCCGTTCCAGTTCCTCTGGTCTTGTCCTCAGCAGTCTCATCGGCATCGCCGCCACCATCGGCCTTCTCGCCTTTGTCGTCTATGCCGGGGGCGATGCGCGGTTCTTCTTCAATCTGGAAGGGTTGGTGATTGTCGGGGGCGGCGTTATCTGCGTGACGCTGCTGGCCTTCAGGGGGGATGAGATCACGGCGGCGCTGTCCGCCATCGCCGCCATGTTCAAGGGTCCGCCCAGCCTGGAACGGGAAATGGCGGAGTTGCTGGAGGTCTCCAAACAGCTTTTCAGCCGGCAGATCCAGGCCGCCGATGAACGGGTGCGCCGGGTGGGCAGCCCGTTTCTGCGGCTGGGGTTGCAGATGGTGGTGGATAATGCCTCGCTGGATGACATCATGCATGTGATGAACTGGCGCATCCAGAAACAGGTGGAGGCCGATCAGAAGCAATCCCGCTTCTTCCGCGTGCTGGCCTCCTTCGCGCCGGCCTTCGGGCTGCTGGGCACGCTGGCCGGCATGGTGGGGATGTTGAAGCAATTGGGATCGGGCGATATCGGCCTGATCGGTTCGTCGATGGCGGTGGCCATGCTGGCCACGCTTTACGGGCTGATCCTGGCCAATCTGCTGTTCAAGCCCATCGCCATCAAGCTGGAACAGCGCACCACCGAACGGGTGGCGCAGTTGAACATTCTGCTGGAAGGCGTGGTGCTGGCCCATCTCAACCGCTCCCCCATGGTGATTGAGGAGACATTGCGCACCTATCTGCTGGATGCCGGGGACGAGGTGCGCGGTGGCCGCTGATCGTGACCTGACACCGGAGACCCAGCGCGCCCGCGTGGCCGCCCGCCGCCAGCCCCACCGCCCGCATGAAAAATCGCTGGAACCGATGGAGGAAAGCGAGGAATGGGTCATCAGCTATATGGATATGGTCACGGTGCTGATGACTGTGTTCCTGGGCATGGTGGCGATTCTGGGCATGGATGGCCGCCTGTCCAACCCCAGCGATGCGGAGCGGGTGGCGACCAAACAGGTGGATAAGGCCCTGGCCAGCCATCCCCTGCCCTCCCCCTTCCCCAATCTGCATCGGGAGGATGATGCGGATGACGAGGCACCGCCGCCCGCCCGCCCGCCCGGCCAGGGCGGCCCGGCGGATCGCAGCGCCACCGGGACTGTCGCCAGCAGCAATGCCGCCGCAGCGCTGTCGCCCGCCGCACAGGCCTGGTTGCGCAAGTTGGAAGCGGCAGGTCTGCCGCCGGATGTGGACATCACCCTGAAGGACCGCAAGGTCGCCATCGTGGTGCGCGACCGCATCCTGTTCCCGTCGGGTTCCGCGACCTTGCAGCCGGCAGCGGTGGACCTGCTGCGCACGCTCGCCCCCTCCCTGACCGCCTTGCCGGGCAGTGTGACGGTGGAGGGGCATAGCGATGACGTGGCCATCAGCACGGCGCGTTTCCCCTCCAACTGGGAACTATCCGCCGCCCGCGCCGCCGCCGTGGTGCGCGTGCTGGCCGCCCTGGGCCTGCCCCCGGAACGGCTGGGCGCCCTGGGCCTGGCCGACAGCCGCCCGCTGACCACCGACCCCACCCGCCGGTCAGAAAACCGCCGGGTGGAAATTGTCGTGGATACGGATGCGGTGACGGCGAAGGGGGTGGCGCGGTGAGGGGCAAAGCCCCACAGACGCTGATGGTCGATAGCTGAACGTCTATCGACCGTATGCCACAGACGGGTTGATTTTATAAGATTAACCTCTCAAAAAAACATACAACCTTTTTGTTGATATATCCGCCTTATACGCTCATTATAAAGATCGTCAAACACAAAAAGTGTGCGAAAGGAGGGCATAAAATGTCCAATTCAATCAATGACATATTCCAGATAACCAGCAAGACCTATTCAGCGCGCGCAACATCCAAGGTTGGCGTTCCGGCTTCTATTCCCGCCACTTCCTCCGCGGAACCCACGAAAGGTGATATTGATAAGGTCACGCTTAGCCAATTGGCGCAGAGCTTGAAAGGTGCGGAAAGTCTGGACGAAGGCAAGCAGACCCTTTCTTCCCTGCTCAAGGAAGAGACTGGAGAGATATTCAATAGCTTAAACAAACAGGATCAGGATCTGCTGCAATCACTCTTCGAGCAGGGATCCGCCAGCGCACAAGATATCGAGTTATCTTTACAGTCATTGGCAAACACAGCTATATCAACGCGCGCCAATTTGGAACGCCCTCACAGTGCTGAAGAAGTTGCCGCGAAAAATGAATATATGGAATTAAACAATATTAGCTATGAATATTATGATGCCCTTTCGGCCTCTGCAGAAATTGAAATGGAAGCGTCGCGCCAATTTCATTTTGGAAACATTAATGAAGATCAATTAAATTCCCTTAAGGATGAATCACAAAAGCAAATAATAGAATTAAACAACAGCGAAAAATATAAAAACATACAAGAAAGAACCGCTGAATCAGCCGAAAAATGGCAAAAAATATCCAGCTCTGCTTCGAAAGAATTTTTGGGTGGTGCCATTGTAACACCAAAACAGGAAGCCGCCCGCGAAAAATTGAGTGAACTGGGCTTTGGTGGTCCATCTGTTCATCGAGCACTGAAAACCTACGCCTACCAGCGGGACAGCCTTGCCGTGATCCGGTGAACCCTGCCGTTCATCCCTCATCAGTAGCGACTTTGGGTGAAGCATGTCCACCATCATCAATGACATATTCCGTCTCAACAGTGGCAGCTATTCAGCACGCACCGGCATAGCGACGAACAGCCTTTCGCCCATTCCCACCAGTTCCCCAACGGAACCCGCGAGAGGTGACATTGATAAGGTCACGCTCAGCCAATTGGCGCAGAGCTTGAAGGGTGCGGAAAACCTGGTCGGAGGAAAGCAAACCCTTTCTTCCCTGCTCAAGGATGAAACTGGAAAGATATTCAATAGCTTAAACAAGCAAGATCAGGATCTGCTGCAATCATTGTTCGATCAGGGTTCCGCCAGCGCACAGGATATTGAGTTGGCACTGCAAGCGTCTGCTAACACGGTCATTTCACTTCGTGCTAATGCAGAGCGCCCTCGTAGTGCTGAGGAAATAGCTACTGAGAAGGAGTATACGGAATTATATAATCTGAGCACTGAATATAATGCCGCCATTGCCGCAGCGACAGAAATAGAGATACAAGCATCTGAAGATTTTCATTATGGAAAAATTAGCGAAGAGCAACTAAATAACTTAAAAATTGAATCAAAAAAACAAATTGATGAATTAAATTCCACGGATAAATATAATAATATCCATGAAAGAACATCAGATGCATATGAAAAATCCAGCAATGCATTCAGTTCTGCATTCAAAGAATTTTTTGGCGGAAATGTTAATAGTTCTGAACAACAGTCTGCACGCAGCAAGCTGAACGATCTTGGCTTTGGTGGTCCGTCTGTTAACCGCGCGCTAAAAACCTACGCCTACCAGCGGGACAGCCTCGCCGTGATCCGGTGAACCCTGCCGTTCATCCCTCATCAGTAGCGACTTCAGGTGAAGCATGCCCACCATCATCAATGACATATTCCGCCTGAACAATGGCAGCTATTCAGCACGCACCGGCATAGCGACGAATAGCCTTTCGCCCATTCCCACCAGTTCCCCAACGGAACCCGCGAGAGGTGATATTGATAAGATCACACTCAGCCAATTGGCGCAGAGCTTAAAGGGTGCGGAAAACCTGGACGGAGGCAAGCAGGCCCTTTCTTCCCTGTTCAAGGAAGAGACTGGAGAGATATTCAATAGCTTAAACAAACAGGATCAGGATCTGCTGCAATCATTGTTCGATCAGGGTTCCGCAAGCGCGCAGGACATCGAATTCGCCCTGCAAGCAGAAGCCAATAGCGTTATTTTAGGTCGTGTCCATATGGAACGCCCGCGCAGTGCGGAGGAAGTTGCCATTGAAAAAGAAGCGACATATCTAAACGAGGTGAACAATGAATATAATGCTGCTATTTCTGCTGCTGCTGAAATAGAAATGGAGGCTTCAAGGCAATTTCATTTCGGAAACATCAACGAAGATCAATTAAATTCATTGAAGGAAGAATCCAAAAAACAGATCGATGAATTAAACTCAAACGAAAAATACAAAAATATCCAAGAAAGAGCATCTGCCGCCTTTGATAAAGCTATTAATGCCGCCGGTGCTGCGTTAAAGGATTTTTTGGGCGGCCCAGTTACAACCACTGAACAGCAATCAGCCCGTAGCAAGTTGAATGATCTGGGTTTTGGCGGTGCTGCTGTCAGTCGCGCTCTGAAAACCTACGCCTATCAGCGGGACAGCCTCACCATGATCCGCTGACGTCCCACGCACCACCCCCACAATTTCCGTTGCAGAGTGTTTAGGGTTAACGGCGGCACCCGACCGGATGCCGCCATCCCTTACCCTCAACCCGCCTTCACCAGCGCCGACACCGAACCCGGTGCCAGCAGCAGATGCAGAAGCCCGTCGCCCGGTGCTGCCATTTCCCGCACGCCCAGGCGGGTCAGGCTGGCCCGGTCGGCCTTGGCCGTATCGGCCAGTTCCAGCCGCAGGCGGCTGCCATGCTGGCTAACGCGGCGGATATTGCCGGCCCCGCCCAGGGCCGCCAACGCTGCATCGGTCAGGGTGATCCCCGCCGCCGCCGCACTGGCCGTCGCCGTTTCGGCCTTGCGCGCCGGCTGGGTGCCGCCGCCCTGGGCCATGGCGTCGCGGATTTCCACCGCCACCTGATCGGCAATCGGACCCAGCACCACCTGCAAGGCATTGGCCGAGGGGCGGATCACACCCCGCGCGCCCAGCCCCTTCAACGATGCCTCATCCACCAGCCCCTGATCGGCCACGATCAGGCGCAGACGGGTGGTGCAGGCGCCCACGCTGGTCAGGTTGCCGGCCCCGCCCAGGGCGCAGACAAACGCCTCCCCCCGACCGCCGGGCAGGCTGGCCGTCACCGTGGCGGGGCTGGCCGCCCCCTCCTCCTCCCGCCCCGGCGTCTTCAGGTCGAAGCGGCGGATGACGAAGGAGAAGACGCTATAATAAATGGCGAAATAGGCCAGCCCCACCGGCAGCAGCATCAGCGGCCGGGTGGCCTTGCCGTAATTCAGCACATAGTCGAACAGACCGGCGGAGAAGCCGAAGCCCAGCTTCACCCCCAGCATGTCCATCAGCACCATGGCCCCACCGGTCAGGATGGCATGAAGGGCATAAAGGGCGGGGGCCAGAAACATGAAGCTGAATTCAATCGGCTCTGTCACCCCGGTCAGGGCGGAGGTCAGGGCCAGACTGAACAGCATACCGCCCACGGCCTTGCGCCGTTCCGGCTTGGCGGCGCGATACATGGCCAGACAGGCCGCCGGCAAGCCGAACATCATCACCGGGAAGAAACCGGCCATGAAGCCGCCGGCAGTGGGATCACCCGCGAAGAAGCGGCGCAGATCGCCGGCGGTGCCCTGATAATCGCCCTGCACGAACCAGAAGACATTGTTCAGGATATGGTGCAGGCCCGTCACCAGCAGCAAACGGTTCAGCAGGCCGAAGATGAACAGGCCAAAACCGCCCGCCTCTGCCACGCCATGCGACAGCCCATCCACGCCCGCACTGATATGCGGGAAGCCCAGGCCGACAATGACGGCCAGCACCAGCCCCGCCGCCCCGGCCACGATGGGCACAAAGCGCCGCCCACCGAAAAAGGCCAGATAATCCGGCAGTTTGATGGTGGAGAAGCGGTTATAGAACAGGCCGCCGACAAGGCCGGAAATGATGCCGACCGGCACATCCAGCCGTGCCACCGCCTTGGCCTTCCAGGCGGCAATGGCCAGATCGCCCACCACATCCGCCGGCACCGCCAGCAGGGATTTCCCGGCTTCTGTTGCCACCAGGAAGCAGACAATGCCGGAAAGGCAGGCCGCCCCGTTGCCATCACGGGCATAGCCGGTGGCCACGCCAATGGCGAACAGCAGACCCAGATGGGAGAAAAGCGCATCGCCCGCCGCACTGAGAAAGGCGATATCCAGCAGATCGGGCTGGCCCAGGCGCAGCATCAGCCCCGCCACCGGCAGCACCGCGATGGGCAGCATCAGCGCGCGGCCAAGGGGCTGAAGTTTTTCCAGGATCGACTTCATGCGCTGAACCCCCGCGCGAGTGTACGGACATCCGCCGCCGTGGCGCATTCCAGCGCCGCCGCAGCATGGGCACGGGCCTGTTCCAGCGTGAGAGCGGAAACCAGTGCCTTGATTTCAGGTACAATGGCCGGCGTGGCCGACAATTCCGCCACGCCCAGGCCCACCAGAATGGGCACGGCCAGCGGGTCGGAAGCCAAGCTGCCACACACGCCCGTCCATTTGCCATGGCGGGCCGCCCCCTGGCAGGTCTGCGCAATCAGGCGCAGCACCGAGGGATGCAGACCATCGATGGATCCCGCCACGGCGGCATTGCCGCGATCCATGGCAAGGGCATATTGCGTCAGGTCGTTGGTGCCGATGGACAGGAAATCAGCCTCCGCCGCCAGCAGATCGGCCGTCACCGCCGCCGCCGGGGTTTCCACCATCACGCCCAGTTCCACCTTGTCGGTAATCCCCATCTCCGCCCGCACGCGGTCCAGCACGGCGCGCACGCGCCGCAACTCATCCACCCCGGCGATCATCGGCACCATGATGCGGCACTGGCCCACCGGCTGCACCGACAGGATGGCGCGGATCTGATCTTCCAGCATGGCCGGATAGGCAAAACCAACGCGGATACCACGCAGGCCCAGGGCCGGGTTCTCCTCCGCCGGGATCGGCAGATAGGGGGCCGGCTTGTCGCCGCCAATATCCAGCAGCCGCACGATCAGCGGGCGGCCTTCCAGTGCGGTGGCGATGGATTGATAATCGGCGGTCTGTTCGGCCACCGTCGGTGCCGTCGACCGTTCCAGAAACAGGAACTCCGTGCGCAGCAACCCGCTGCCCTCGGCACCATTGGCGACGGCCTGCTTGGCGTCTGCTTCTGATCCCAGATTGGCAAATACCTCAATGCGCACACCATCGGCGGTGTGGCAGGGCTTGCCCGCCGCCGCCTTGGCCGCCGCACGGCGAGCAGTGATCACGGCCAGCCTGTCGCGCGCCGTCGCCAGGGTGGCGGCATCGGGGGCGACATGCAGGGTGCAGCCGGTGGCATCCAGGATCAGGTCGGTACCATCCGCCACCTGATGCAGCGCCGGGCCGATGGCAACCAGCGCCGGCAGCCCCATGCTGGCAGCCAGAATGGCAACGTGGGAGGTGGGGCCACCCCGTTCCACCACGAAGCCGACGACATTTTCCTTATCCAGCGCCATCAATTGCGAGGGCAACAGGTCTTCAGCCACCAACACCGTACCGGGCGGGAAAGACAGCGGCTCATCCGCCACGCCTTCCAGCACGGCCAGCACCCGGCGCTCCAGATCCAGCATATCATCGGCGCGTTCGGCCAGATGGGCATCGCCCGTGGCACGCAACGCCGCCGCCTGCGGCCGCACAGCGGTGCGCCAGGCATGGCCGGCGCTGGCACCATCACCGATGGACAGGCTGGCCGCTTCCAGCAAACCATCATCATCCAGCATGGCGCGGTGCGCCTGGATGATGGATTTCTGCGGGCCGCTGGCATGTGCCGCTTCTGCCTCCAGCCGGCGGGCCAGCTCGGCGCGGGCTGCTTCCAGCCGCGCCTGCTCCACCGCCGCCCCCTGACCGGTGGGGGCAACCTGAATTTCCGGCAGCCGGAAGGCCCGCGCCTGCCCCACGGCCAAGCCGGGGGAAGCCGTGACACCCGCCAGCTTGCCATCGGTCGGCAGTACCGCCGTACCTTGCGCCACCGGGGCCGCGACCTGGGCGACGGGCTGGGCCTTGGGTGCGGATGCCGGATCGGCCTTTTCCCCCATGCCGCTGTCGATCAGCGCCCCCAGGGTGGCCAGTGCCTCGGCGGCATCGGGGCCTTGTGCGCTGATCGTCACCTCATCACCCAAGCGGATGCCCAGCGTCAGCAGCCCCACCGGGCTGCGGGCATTCATGGCTTTGCCGGCCTTGGCGATGGAGACGCTGGCGCTGAAGCCGCTCAGCGCTTCCTTGATGCGGGCGGCGGGCCTTGCATGGATGCCATGGGCCAGCGGCACCAGCAGGGCGCGCTCCAGCGTGGCACCCGTGGCCGTTTCGGCCGGAGTGCCGGCCTCTGCCGCCTTGGCGGTCAGGGTGAAGATGTCATCGCCGGCCTTCACCGGGCCGTTGTCGCGGGTACGGGCCAGGGTAAAATGGTCGGTTTCCAGCAGCAGAACCGGCGTCACAACCGCCGGGGCGGCCTGCACAATGGCGTCCAGATCGAAACGGATCAGCACATCGCCGCGCTTCACCCGATCGCCCTGGCGGACGCAGGGGGTGAAGCCGCGACCGGCCAGGGCCACGGTATCGATGCCGATATGCATCAGGATTTCCGCACCCTCCGCAATGCGGATGGTGACGGCGTGGCCGCTGGCATTCAGCGCGCTGACCTCCCCATCGCAGGGGCAAACCAGGCAATCGCCCGTCGGGTCGATGGCGACGCCGTCCCCCAGCATCCGGCTGGCGAAAACGGCGTCGGGCACTTCATCCAGGACGGTCAGCCAGCCCGTAAGGGGCGCGCCGATGGCGATGGACGCCCCGGCGATACCGTCGATCTTGTTGGTCGGTGGTGTCATGCTCAGGGCCAAGTCTCTATTTGATGTTGGCGTCAGGCGATGCGGGTGCCGGCAATCCAGGTTCCCGCAGGCTGAAGGTCGTGTGTCAACTGCACCCAGTCGGCCACCAGACCGGGGGCCAGCGCCCCACGTTCCGCCGACAGGCCCAGGAAGCCCGCCGGCCCGGCAGCGGCCATGATGGCGGCATCGGCAGGGGACCGCTGCAGGCGAGTGACGGTATTGCGGAAGGCGGCAGCCATATCGATGGCAGAACCGGCCAGCGTGCCATCCTCGCCCACACAACGGCCATCGCGCACCAGGATGCGGCGGCCATGCAGGTCAAATTCCGTCACATCCACGCCGACGCAGGACATGGCATCCGTCACCAGCATGAAATGATCCAGCGCATGGGCGCGGATGGCAACGCGCAGCGCCGCATCATGCACATGGAACCCGTCGACGATGATCCCGCAATAGATGCTCTGATCATCCAGGGCGGCACCCACCACGCCGGGGGCGCGGTGCTGCAACGGCGACATGGCGTTGAACAGGTGGGTCACACCGGACATGCCGGCCTGGAAACCCGCCACCGCCGTATCATAGTCAGCATCGCTATGGCCGATGGCCATGATCACGCCCAGCTTGTGCAGGTGGGCGATATCCTCCAATGCCGCCATTTCCGGCGCCAGGGTCAGCATCACCTTGCCACGGCGTGGGCGCTCGAACAGGGCCAGCATCTCCGGGTCCAGCCGGCGGAACTTGGCCGGATCATGGATACCCTTACGGGAGACATTGATGACCGGCCCTTCGATATGCACGCCCAGACAGCCGGGCACACCCGCCTCGATCGCCGCATCGGCTGCATCCAGCGCGCGGGCAATGACCGAGGGCACATCGCTGATCAGCGTGGGCAGGAAACCGGTGGTACCGAAGCGCGCATGGGCGCGGCCGATGGCATCAATGCCGTCCACCGTCGGCTCATCATTGAACAGCACACCCCCGCCGCCATTGACCTGCGTGTCGATGAAGCCGGGAACGATCCAGCCCCCCCGCAGGTCAATGGCGCCGTCTGTCGCCGTCAATGGGCGGATGGCGGTGATACGGCCGCCCTCCACCGCAATCTCGGCCCCTTCAAGGACAGCGGCCGGCGTTACGACCCGGCCATTGATGAAGCGAAACCCGGTCATCGTGTTTCAGTCACCTTGCTGAGGAAAAGCGGACGATCCGGGTCATGGCCGCGCGCCAGGGAAAGCGCATTGGCCATGTGATAGAAGCTCTGGATCATCAAAATCGGTTCGATCACCGGATGGGCCTGGATAGCCGGTAGCTGGCTGGCGTCGCCCGTCTTGGCATCAGCCAGACAGACCTTGGCCCCGCGCGCGGCGAAGACGCCAGCGGTTTCCCGCACACCATCACCGGCAAGATCCGAACTGGCGAAGGCCAGCACGGGGAAACCATCGCGCACAATGGCCATCGGGCCGTGCTTAACCTCAGCCGCACTGAAGGCTTCTGCGTGAAGACCACAGGTTTCCTTGAACTTCAGCGCCGCCTCCTGCGCGATACCGAATGTGTATCCGCGCCCGATGGTGAACAGGTTGCGCGCATCGCGCAATGCCTCAACCGCAGCGGACCAATCAAAACCATTGGCACGCGCCAGCAGATCAGGCAGCCCCTGAACGGCAGCGCGCAAGCCATCATCATCGGCCCATTCGGCAACCAGGGCGGCAAGCCCGGCCAGGGAGACGATATAGGACTTGGTGGCGGCCACCGACTTTTCCGGCCCCGCCTTCAACGCAATATAGGTATCAGCCATGGCGGCCAGCGGCGAGGTCTCGTCATTGACGAAGGCCACCAGGCGGGCGCCTGACTTCTTATAGGCCTCTGCGGTGGCCAGCAGGTCCGGGCTGCGCCCGCTCTGCGAAATGGCGATGCAGAGCGACCGACCGGCAACCACCGGGGCAGAGAAGACCGAGACAACCGACGGCGCAGCGGATGCAACCGGCACACCCACCAGCGTTTCGATCAGATACTTGCCATAGGTCGCCGCATGGTCAGAGGAACCACGCGCGCAGGTAACCACCAGCGTCGGCAGGTCGGCCCGCAGCGAAGCCCCCAGCGTGCGCAGGGACTCGATATTGGCATCCAGCAGACGGCGCACCGCAACCGATGCCTCCGCCGCCTCGCTCGCCATCAATGTCATGCCGTTGCCAGCGGACTTTTGATTTTCGTCAGCGACCACCTTTGCCACCCACCTGTTTCGTAATGGTTATGCAGACAATAAGTCACATATTGGTATTATTCAAGGTTCTATTCAGGACATATGCGACGCCATGATGGTGCGCAGTGCCGACACCTTCTCAGGATGGGTGCGCAATCTCGGCCCGGCCTGGAATCCAAAGCACTTCTCCCGCTCTCCCGGCTGCCCCAGAGCCATGCGACAGGAGGCGTGAACCTCTTGCACCCCCGTTGCAAGAATGGTCGGAAGATTGCCGGAATCGATCCCACCGCCGGGCAATATGATGATACGACCAGCGGCCTGCTTCACCAATTGTGCCAATGTTTCAGCGCCATCAACCGCGCGGGGTTGCCCGCCCGAGGTCAGAATCCGCTGAAAACCCAGCGAAATCGCGACCTCCAGTGCCTCGCCATAATCGGAGCACAAATCGAAGGCGCGATGTAGCGTCAGCAGCAATGGGCGCCCACGCTTTTCCCCTTCACCCCGCGCATGGGCAACCCATTGCGCCAGTAAATTGGTATCAAGGCGGTTATATCCGTCACTGGCACCGATGACCACACCAGCCAGACCGGCCTGGGCGGCATCGCTGATATCCTGCGCGATCAAATCCGCTTCCTGCGCATCATAGCGGAAATCGCCTTCACGCGGGCGGGCCAGCAAAAGCGAAGGCACCGGACAGGCTGCTGCTGCACGGATCAATGATGATGGCGGCGTCAATCCGCCCAGGGAAAGGCCTGCGCACAGTTCCATACGGTCGGCACCGCCGGCGACAGCCGCATCGATTCCCGCCGCTTCTTCAACACATACTTCGAGCATGAAGCCCCCCCGACTGGAATTCCCCATTCATGCCAGACAGCCCAGATTTGGCGGCTGTCTGTGACCCCATTTTCTAAAACAACACAAAACCAAAATAATTCCAATACATGCCTTATGCGCTTCCATCTTGACGGATGACCTCTATCCAGTATCGTCATGGTAGCGCAATCAGGGCATATCCGCCCTCCTCCCTCCTTGCGCGGTCACTTCCAGACTCATTTTCAGGACTGTTTCTGCATGAAACCCGTTCTCTTGTCCGCCATCCTTGGCGTCGGTCTGGCCATGCCCGCCCAAACTGCGGAATATGTGCCGCCGCCCATTCCGCCGGTGGGAACCAACACTGTGGCAGAGGTTGAACTGCGGGTGCCGCGACCGGCCACAACGCCTTGCATTGTGCAACTGTTCGATACGCGTGAATTTGTCGGCGAAGAGCCGGCCCGGTTCGATTACGCCCCACCCGGACAATGTAAGGGCCCCTGGGCGAAAGTGGTGGTCGAGGCTGATTACGCCGTCTCCGCCGGTCGTCAATATGACCGGACGGCCAACATCAATATCGGCGGCGTTAACGTCTATTTCGGCACGACGATGGAGCCGCGAAAGGATATTGCCCCTGAATGGCACACGGAACGCGATATCACCGATTACCAGACCCATCTGCTCAACAAGCACAAGGGCGCTGCGTGGCTGGTCAATTATGTCGATGATACCTACACCGGTCGTATCAGCGGTCGGGCACGACTGTTATTCTATCCGGCGGCCAAAGAGGTTCCGGCGGCAGTGACGGCACCGTTCGTCACGCCCATTTCCGATGCGCCGACCAGGCTGGACAGCGACACACCGCGCCTTGTAACGAAGGTCACTTTCCCCGCCAATCTTGAGCGGCTTTATCTTGATCTTCTGGCTGAACCGCAGGGGGCCGATGAATTCTGGTATGCCTGCGTCGATGATCGGCTGGCCGGCGACGGTAAGGAGAATTGTGGCGGCGGTGCCTGGCGCGAGGCTGAGGTGTGGATCGATGGCCAGCGGGCCGGTACGGCCCCGCTTTATCCCTGGATCTATACCGGTGGCATCAACCCTTATATGTGGTTCCCCGCCCCTGGCATCCAAACCCTGAATTTCGAACCGACAAGACTGGATCTAACCCCCTTTGTCGGCCTGCTGACCGACGGCAAACCGCACGAGATCGCCGTAACAATCCAGGGGCTTCGCCGCTATTTCATGGTTACCGGCACCTTGATGGGCTGGCAGGACCGGAATTCCAGGCGAGTGACAGGGTCGCTGATTCGCAACACGCTTGGCGATCCCGCCGTGAC
>Ga0209373_10000774_pt1 | contig 44797 bp, 42 predicted proteins | sample Higcelweek5metaG_FD_187173 | JGI IMG/M metagenome (GOLD analysis project Ga0209373, IMG submission 187173) | Freshwater pond sediment microbial communities from the University of Edinburgh, under environmental carbon perturbations - High... | ecosystem: Environmental > Aquatic > Freshwater >... | reverse complement strand
AATCCTCTCTCCGGGTAAACCGGTATCTCCCCTTAACAAAGGGAGAAATCTAAATTTATAATTTAAATATCAATTTAAATAAAATAGTTAATAAAATTAAAATACCGACAGGGAAAACGACTTTTTGATATGGGAAAAGAATTTTCCCACCATTGAGTTTACGAGAATAACGATCAACAAAAATACCCAAAAACCAGATAAATAGACCTAGGGTTTGGCCAAAGATTATTTTGTCTAAACCTAAAATTTGGTTAAAAGCAGAACCGGTTTGTTGGGTAAAAATAAAATAACTAAGAGTTAGGCCATACATTAAAAAAGATAAAATGACGGGATTACCAAAAAAACGATTTTTGATTTTGGTGGCCAACCAAAAAGAGATAGCCACATTAAGACCAGAAATCCACAAAGAAACTAAAAAATCATCGATACCAAGGCGGTCAGCTAAAAACATTCCCCCACCGACGGTGACAATACAAACGGGACATTGAGCAAATGTGGGAGTAGAAAGTAGAAAGTAGAAAGTAGAAAGTAATAGAGGTAATAAGATTAAGGAAGTTATCATAGTCTGTTTATTTTAAAGGCTTTTGGCATTTAGGGCAATAGAAAGTTCCTCGACCGCTGATTTTAATTCTTTTAATTGGAGTTTGACAAACTAAACAAGGTTGGCCGTCGCGCTGATAAACCCGAAAATAATATTGATGTTGGCCAACTGAACCATCTGGATGAATATATTTATTGTCTTTGGCAGTAGAACCACCATGAAAAAGTGATTCTTTCATAAGATTGACCAAATTTTGACGAAGAATTTTTGCCTGTTTTTTGGTGATTTTGTTTGATGGTGTTTGGGGATGAATACGACTTAAAAATAAAGCATCGTTGTCATAAATATTGCCAATGCCGGCAAATTTGGATTGGTCTAATAAAACTAACTTAATAGCTCGACTAGTTTTTTGAAGTTGGTGATAAAAATAATCATTGGTAAAATCCGAACTTAAAGCATCAATCCCAACATTTTTTTGAGCTTCGACGAGCTCAGCTTTTGTAAGTATTTTCACCCAACCAAATTTACGTTGATCGTTAAAAAATAATTTAGTGTTGTCGGAAAAAGTAAAAATTATTCTGGTTGATTTATTGGGTAAACTAGTTTTATCTTCTTTTGGTGTTGGGTGACCAAGGACAGAAACCCCCTGCCCTGCGGGCACCCCCCTTAAAGAAGTGGGGCTTTTTATTATTATTTGACCGGTCATTTTGAGATGGAACAGCAAAATAAGTTGATTTTTTAAATGAAGGGAAAGTTGTTTACCGAGACGAGAGGTAGAAATAATTTTTTGTCCTTGGACAAGTTTAGAGTTACCGATAAAAGACTTTTGGTTAAGAATTTCAATTTTAGAAATAGTTTTACCTAGAATATGACTATCTAAAAATAGACGGACGGTTTCAACTTCGGGAAGCTCAGGCATTCTTTAGTTTATCAGACTATCAGCTTGTCAGTTTTTTCAATCTTCCCCTAACCCCTTCTTTGACCCTCCTTCGCTAAAAGCTACGGACGGGCAAGGCAAGACGGGGGAAAAAATTTTTAAACTAAGTCATCGAGGTCGATGATGGAAATACTTTTGTTTTTGGCAAGGTGATCGACAGCAACGGTCATATCGGCAAGACTATCTTTGATTTCGGAAAAAGAATTAAGGTAGGTTTGAGTAGAGCCAACATAACCCATAATTAAAACGATATCGGAAATCTGTTTATAGCCAGAATAGACTGAGATTATGGCATAGGCAAAAATAAGACAATAAAAAAAGATGGCACTGTTTTGAAGAATAAACCATTCAATAAAATTCCAATTAGATAATCTGCTAAAGTGACGAGTAAATGTTTTTTGTTCTAATTCGGTATCGTTTGATTCTTGGAGCTTGGCGTAATAATCTTCAACTTTACTATTTTGGGAGTCTTTGAGTCTGGTATATTTTTGAGTGGTATAGAAATCAATGATCATATAAACCAAAATATAAACAATTTCGAGAACAAAAATACGACGATCAACAAACCATAAAATAGTTGGGATGGTAATTAAAGAGACGATACTATCGATGCCTGGTTGACGAAAAAGAGTGAGAGTTAACGAACTGGCATCAGCGAAATTACGAATAGCCTGAATACTTTGATGACGTTCTACTTTAGTTTCAGTGTGGAGGTCTTGAGTGAAATAATTATGAATGTCAAAACCAATATCGCTGATACATTCATCAAGACGAAACAAAGAACGAAGCCGTAAAAAATTATCAACTAGACGAACAATAAGTATAATTAAAACTAAGAAAAAAACAGCGGTATATTCAACCTTATTTTCCACATTTTCAACTACTAATGAGTAAAGGTAAATACTTAATAAAGGTAAAAGTGATGAAAGAAACCGGACAAAAAACCAAAATAAGAATCGAGGTTTAGCTTGAATAATTTTGAAAATTAAAAATAGAGTTATTTTGGTCTTTTTAAACATGACTAATAAATTATCGAGTTAAAAGAAGAAAAAGTAAAGACAAAGAGAATGATAAAATGATTCATGATGGAAAATAAACAAGTTTTAGATACATTAATTATCGGATCTGGCCCAGCTGGATTGACGGCAGCAATTTACAATGCTCGAGCAGAATTAAAAACAATGGTAATTGCCGGTAATCAGCCAGGTGGGCAATTGACTATTACAACTTTAGTGGATAATTGGCCCGGATCCCCAACCGGAACAGGTGGGGTGAAATTGATGATGGATATGCAGCAACAGGTGAGGAATTTTGGAGTGACTATTTTGAGTGGAGTGGTGAAAGATGTTAGATGTAAGATGCTAGATGCTAGGATATTTGAAGTGGAATTGGAAAATGGAGAAGTTTTGGAAAGTAAGGCAGTAATTATTGCCACAGGAGCAGCAGTAAGGTGGCTAAATTTACCAGGTGAAAAAGAATTAATTGGTCATGGAGTTAGTGGTTGTGCGACTTGTGATGGGATGTTTTTTCGAGGGAAAACTGTGGCAGTAGTGGGTGGTGGAGATACGGCTTGTGAAGAGGCTGGATTTTTGTCAAAAATTTGTGAAAAGGTTTATTTGATTCATCGAAGGAATAGTTTTAAAGCTTCGATGACAGAACAAAAGAAGGTTTTGAATAATCCAAAAGTAGAGATTGTTTGGAATAGTGAAATAAAAGAATTAGTAGGAAAAGAAAAATTAGAATCAATAAAAATAGTTAATAACCAAACTAATGAAGAAAAAGTTCTAGGATTAGATGGGTTGTTTGTGGCAATTGGCAGCACTCCGGCAACAAATTTTTTGGAAGGATTGGTGGAACTTAGTGAAACTGGACAAGTATTGGTGGGTAAAAATAAAGAACATGTAACTATGACAAGCATGGATGGAATATTCGCGGCTGGTGATTGTGTCAATATTAAACACAAACAAGCGGTGGTGGCGGCAGGAGAAGGCTGTCGAGCGGCATTGGATGCGGAAAGTTGGCTGGGGGCTAGATGATAGACCTGCCTGCCGGCAAGGCAAGTCGTAGTTTTTAGATCGTAGAAATTAGTTTTTTGATTTGGGAGATAAATTTTTCTTTGGAGAAGTTTTGGGCTTGGGAAATACAGTCGGAAGATTTTAGATTTAGTTTTTGGAAACGTTGAATGGCGGAAATTAAAGATTCAACTGTGGGTTGATCAAAAAAGACACCAGTTTTACCGTCAATAACAGTTTCTAAATAACCACCACCTTTAAAAGCAATAACAGGAGTGCCGGCCATCATTGATTCAACTGGAGTCATGCCGAAATCTTCATCGGTTGATAGGGCTAAAAATGCCTTGGCTTGGGCATAATATTTGACCAATTCTTCATCTGAAAGACGACCTAAAAATTCAACATTATCACCAGAGATTTTTTGAAGTTCTTTATATTCAGTGTAATAACCAGCGGGTTCACCGACAATTTTTAATTTAATTCCAAGTTTAGTAGCAGCGTTGACAGCTAAATCAATACCTTTAGCTCCAACGATACGAGAAATTATTAAATAAAAATCTTCTTTTTTGACTTGGGGAACTGGCAATAAAGAAATAGGAGGATAAATAATGGTGGAATCACGACGATAAAATTTTTGAATACGGTTGGCAACGTTTTTTGAATTGGCAACAAAGACATCAACTTTTTGAGCTTGTTTAAAATCGTAAAGGCGCATGAAATGACCAACAATTGTGGCATAAAGTCTGACTAACCAATATTTTTGAAAACCAACAGATGTTTTAAACCCATAAAGCCAACGAGGAGGAGTGTGGCAATAACAAATTTCCTTGGTATTTGGGCCTTTTTTAAAACCTTTGGTGATATACCAACTAGATGAGGCAATAATAACGTCAAATTTGGAAAAATTAAAGCTGCCCCAGATTAGAGGAGTTAAGAAACGTAAAGGACTATGTAATTTAGAACTGAAAAATGGGATGTAATGAACCCAAGAAGGAATTATTTTTTTATTTTTGAAATGATTGTAGGCAGTTGAACCTTTTTTGTAAAAAGCAGTGTAGATTGGAGCTTTGGGATACATCTCTGAAAGAACCGATAGTACTCTTTCGGCACCACCGAATTCATTTAGATAGTCATGGACGAGAGCTATCTTAATTTTCGAATTTTCAATTTTCAATTTTCAATTTGATAAATGATTAAAATAATGATGATTGTTTGGGTTTGGTGTCTTGGTCGAGACGAGAAATAAGAGATTTAAAATTGTAATTTTTAAACATATTTTTTAAACCATAAATAATTTTATCGCTCCATTTGGTTTGAGAAAATTTGAAATCTAAAGGAATGTTGTCGATAATGGTGGCTAATTTTTGGGAAAGATAAGCATTATCTTTTTCTTTGATTAATTTTTCCTGTATTTTAGGTTTAACTTCGTTGATATGAGAATAAATATTGTCTAAATTTTGATATTGAGATAAAAGATCTGTCGCAGCTTTAGGGCCAATACCAGCAACCCCTGGGTAGCAGTCGGACATATCCCCCATTAGCGCTTTAAGATCAATAACTTGCTTAGGATTAACCCCTAATTTTTCAAAAACATCTTGAGGTTGAAAAAGCTTAGTTTCGGAAAGACCGCGAATGGGCATGAGAAGATGAATTTTTTTGGTGACTAATTGCATTAAGTCTTTGTCGCCGGTGATGACAATAATTTCGTCAATAAACTTTTTTTTGGCGGCTTTTTTGGCAACGGTACCAATAAGATCGTCGGCTTCGTAGCCACCCATAGCAAAAGTTTGAATATTTGATTGTTGAAGAGTTTCGGCTAAAAGTGGAAGTTGAGAAATTAATTCATGATCGGGAGTTTTGCGTTTGGCGCGATAACCAACAAATTCTGATTGTCTAAAAGTAGGACCAGGAGAATCGAGACAAACAATTAAATATTTAGGGTTAAGTTGAAAAATTGCCGATAATAACATGGAATAAAAACCATAAAGAGCATTGACAGGTTGACCGTTGACATCAAGAGGGGGAATAGAATGGTAGGCACGGTGAATAACAGCATGACCATCAACAATTAAAAGTTTCGACATGATGTAGTTTATCAAAATGGTGAGTTATGAATCTAATCAAGAATTGGCAAAAATTTTACGGTAGAATTTAATAATGGAAGGGCAACATCCGATTCCTCAGCAAATATCATCCTACGAATTTAAATTAGTGGGAGATATGACACTAAAGCAGTTCGTAAAAGCTGCTGCAGGGATAATAATTGCCTTATTACTGAATAAAACTACATTATTGGTTATATTTAAATGGCCATTGATGCTGGTAAGTGCAGGTTTGGGTTTAGCATTGGCTTTTGTACCTTTTGAAGACAGGCCACTAGAGGTTTGGGTTAAAGCATTTTTAAAATCAATTTATTCTCCAACAATATATACATACAGAAAGAAAAATGATGATTGGTTAGATTTGACCAGGGCAAATACACAAGATAATGAAGAGCCTGCAGTAAAAATTGAAAATAAGAATATATTTCTGGAAAAGAAATCTGATGATGGATTGATTGTTGAAAGTCTAAGGAAAAGTAATTTAAATGATAATAAAACTGATTTGTCTTCTGTTGGGAAAGAGGAGTTGTTTGAAATGACAGTGCCTAATCAAGAGATAAAACAACAAGTTGTTGATGATAAATTAGTTTTAGAAGATAAAAAAACTGATGAGAAAAATATTGATGATTGGAGAGAAGAAACAGCTGATTTAGGTTTAAAAAAGGAAAAATTAGAAGCTACAGGAACTGCGGTTTTTGGGAGTATACCAATGCCTGATAGGCCTGATACCCCAAATATTATTGTAGGGATGGCAACAGACACTTTAGGTAAAATAGTTGATGGAGTAATTGTGGAAATTCAGGATACACACGGAAATCCGACAAGAGTGATTAAAACAAACGCGTTGGGACAATTCAAAATATCAACTCCATTAGCAAGTGGGAGATATTTAATGATTGCCGAGAAAGACGGTTATGTTTTTGATAGAGTTAATATTGATTTAGATGGAAAAATTGTTGATCCAATTAGGATAATAGCTCACAATTAGTTTATTATTAATATATGTCAAACGACCCTCTTAAATTAGCTATTAAAGGTACAACTCAAGAACATTTGCCGATAGAGGATATTATTGATGGTGTGATAATTTTGAAAGATGGATCGGCCGCTTCAGTATTAAAATTATCTTCAGTTAATTTTGATTTACTTTCAGAGCAAGAACAATCTGCTTTAATAGGAGCTTATGGAGGTATTTTGAACTCTTTAAATTTCCCAATACAAATAATTATTAAATCTGAAGCTAAAGATATTGGGTCATATTTAAAAAGACTAGATGAGGCAGAAGAAAAACAAGTTAACCCTCTATTAAAAGAAAGAATTAAAAAATATAGAAAATTTATTGAAGAAATGATAAAAAGAAACGATGTATTATCTAAATCTTTTTATGTTGTGGCTAAGTTTTCAGCAATAGAATTGGGAATTAAGAGTGCGGGGAAGCAAGGTTTAATTGGATTAGTAAAAAAGAGTAAAGATATAGGGTTACCTTATCCAAAGGAATATATTTTGGAAAAAGCAAAAGCAAGTTTGGAGCCAAAAAAAGATCATTTAATAAGATTATTTTCCCGATTAGGACTAGAAATTATCCAATTAAACACACAAGAATTAACTGAATTGCTTTATAAGGCATATAACCCAAAGGTGTCAGAAAACCAGAAATTAAGAGAAGTTAATTATTATAGCCCATTAGTAACAACTAAATAACATGGCATTACTAGATAGTGTTTTAAAAAAGGACAAAATAGAAAATAAGACATCTGGTGGTGTGGTTGATGAACAAGCGAAAAACAATCTTGGAGATGGAAAGAAGTCTTTTTCTGAGGGGTTAGTTTCAGTGAAAGATATCATTGCTCCTTCATCTTTAGAAGTTGATTTTAATTATGTAAGAATTGATGATAAATATTATCGGACATTATTTGTATCGGGTTATCCTCGTTTTGTGGGGATGAATTGGCTGTCTTCATTGATTAATTTTGATTGGGCGTTGAGTGTATCGATGTATATCTACCCGACTGATGGAAAGGCTGTTCTTGATGATTTGAGACGAAAAATTACTGAAATGGAGGCTGAGTTAAGCACTGATATCCAGAGAGGGAGATTGGTTAATCCAGCAACACAGGCAAAACTGGAAGATGCTTTAAATTTACAAGCTGATTTGGTTAAAGGTGAAGAAAGATATTTTCAATTTGGTCTTTACATTAATATCTCAACTGATAACAAAGAGGATTTGGATAAAGTTAATAAAAATTTAGAGGCGGCTTTGGGTTCATTGTTAGTGATAAGTAAAAGAGCAACTCTTCAGATGGAAGAGGGTTTTATCACGACATTACCAGTAGGAGATGATAGATTGAAGGTGACCCGAAATATGGATACAACTTCATTGGCGACAACATTTCCTTTTGTATCGTCTGATCTTTCGGATGATAAAGGAATAATGTACGGTGTTAATGCTCATAATGGATCTTTGATAATTTTTGATAGATTTTCGTTACCTAACTATAATTCAGTTGTTTTTGCTACCGCTGGTGCAGGAAAATCTTACATGATTAAGCTTGAAGTTCTTAGATCGTTGATGTTGGGAACGGAAGTTATAGTAATTGATCCTGAAAATGAATATAGAGAATTAGCAACGGCTGTTGGAGGTCAATATATTGCTTTTGGGTACAATGAAGATTCAAAAATTAATCCAATGGACTTGTCTTTGGTAGAAGAGGAAGGAGAAAATGCTTTGAATAGTAAAATGTTGTCGATTCATAAATTAATGAAGGTGATGTTGGGAAATTTAGACCCAATAGAAGAATCTATTTTGGATAAGGCTTTAATGGATGCTTATAAAGCCAAAGGGATAACCCCTGACCCAACGACACAGAACAGAGAGCCACCTTTAGTTGAAGATGTATATAAAGCATTGATAGGGAGAGAAGAAGAGAAAGCTAAAATGATAGCAGCAAGAATGGAAAAATATATTAAGGGGTCATTTGCAGGAATATTTAATCAAAAAACAACAGTAAATTTAAATAATCAATTTGTGGTATTTGGAATTAAAAACTTAGAGGAAACACTTAGGCCAGTGGCAATGCATATTATTTTGGATTACATTTGGACAATAGTAAAGAAAACATTGAAAAAGAGAATATTGGTGGTGGATGAGGCTTGGTATATGATGCAGTATGAAGATTCGGCTCAGTTTTTGAGGGGAATTGTGAAAAGAGGCAGGAAATATTATTTAGGTGTAACTACAATTACCCAAGATGTGGATGATTTTTTAAAAACTCCTTATGGAAGAGAAATTGTAACTAATAGTTCAATCCAAATATTACTTAAACAACATGCGGCAGCAATTGACCAAATAGGAGAAGTGTTTTATTTAAGTGAGGGAGAAAAACAATTGTTGTTGGTGGCTGATAAAGGTCAGGGTTTATTTTTTGCAGGGCAAAATCATGTGGCAATTGATGTAATTTCTTCAGAGGAGGAGCATCTATTAATTACTTCCAACCCAGAAGATGTTTTAAATAAGAGAAAATTACTTTTGGCAAAAAAGAAACAGGAGGATGAAGAGAAAACTCTAACTCCAACTCCTCAGCCAAAAATTGAAGTCCCAATTCCTCAGCCAGAGGCTGATCAGCCTTTGGTTGAAACTCCAAAAGAAAATATTTTAGAGGAAGCAAAACAGGATGAGAGTGATGAGATTGAAGATGTACTTCAAAGAAAGATTGAAGCATTGGAAAAATCTGAGGTTAAAGATGCTCCTTTGTCGGGGGAAATTAAACCTAATAGTCAAGTAAAATTTGTACCACCAAAAATGGAAATATTAGAACCAGAACAAAAGCAAAAACCGGTGTTTATAAAAACAGAAGAGGCAAAAGTACCTCAACCATCACAACTGGCTAAAAAGCCACAACCAATTTTTGAATCTGCAAAGCAAAATAATAATTCAGAAATTAAAACGGAAGATAAACCCGCCTCCGACAAAACTTCGGCGGGCGAAGCAAAGACGGGGTATGATGATATGTTTGGAAATGGGATTGTCTAAATTGAAGCGAAGTGTTGATATAATTATTTTATGGCAAATCAAGCGACAGCTACAAATGATGATTTAGAGCAAATAACTAGAGATAGTAAACAAATTCTGGAAAAAGTGGAACGGCAAAGTGCAAAATTTCTTGATAAATCTGCTGAAAAAGTATTGACTGGAGAAAATAATAACATAATTGATTCTATTGCTCGAGATTTAACTTCTGATCCGCGAAGAAAAGAGGTTGTTAAAAAAGCAGTAGAAGAGATGGTGTTAGGAAATGAATTGATGACTGAGAGTGAGACGGTTGATTTGGTAACTAAGGCTATTGTTGAAGATGGAGAAAAAACTGCAGCTGATGAAATTGCTGCAAAAACGGCGATAGAAAAATCGAAGAAGGCAGAGGAAGAAAATCCAGAAGCATTTAGACAATATCGAATTACAAAATATGTTGATGATGGCTTAAAACAAATAAGAAGAGAAAATAAAAATTTAACACCAGAGCAAGAACAACTTGCCAAAGATCAGCTAAATGAAATAGCTGGAGTAATGTACTCAAACGGTAATCTTGGAAATCAGGGGATGAAAGTGTCGGCAACTTTTAATTCACAATCTAGAGGAAAGGTTCAAAATGAATTTGGAAAATTAAAGGGATTTGTTGGTTTGATCACTTACAAAAAAAAACCAAGTAAGGTTGTACAAGAGAGTTTAAAAAGAAGAGATCATTTATTGTCAGCTGGTGTGATAATTCCATCTAATCATACATCACGTGATTTTGATCAAGCGGTGGGTTTATTTAACAAAGATCGTAAGTTATTAAAAAGATTAGATTCAATTCAAGGTGGGGGAAGTTTTTTGGTGCGATTGAAAATGACTTTTTATAATTTTTCTAATGGATGGCGAGGTGGATTAATTCAGCCTGGAGAAAGAATTGGGAGACAATCGGTAAGTGATTTTACTTTAAACTCAATGGGGGTGTTGCTACAAAATGGTGGGGGTGGATTTGGGGAGATATTGAAAGGGGTGGTGGGAAGTGGGGTAAAATCAGCTTTTAAGAATTTGGCTGGAGATGCAGCGCTTAAATTAGCTGGAGGAGCTTTGGGCCCGGCTGGTTTGGCGGCAAGTAAGGTTCTTGGATTTTTGAAAAAGTTTTTTGGAAATGCAGGGTCAAAATTAGGAATTGGGGCTAGGAATGGATTGGGAAGTGCATTTGACAAAAGTGGGTCGATGTTGGGAAAGGCAGCTATGGGTTTAGGGGTACTACTTGGTTCAATTGGATTAATAGGAACAGCAACGGCGTCAACTTTAGTAACTGGAGCAGTAGTTGGTGGAACTGTTGGGTATGTTGCCTACAATCAATACTCGGCAGGAGTAATGGTCTCTGGTTTAGTAGTGGCAAAAAAAGTATGTGATTCATCAGATATGAAATATCTTAATACTGCAAAAAAACCCTGGATCCCTTGTTCGGATATGAAACAATATACTGAACAAATGCGAAGTCAAATTTTACAGGCTGGCTATCAAACAAGATGCGCAGTAATAGAGGCAGCGCGATATTTAGTATTTGATTTCCCTTACCATGTGCCATATCATCTTGGTGGATATGGTGAGTTTGATATGGGGATAGACGATGATTGGTGTAATGGAGCAATGGATTGTATTGGTTTTGTGAGATGGGCTTATAGACAAGGAGGGTTTGCAATAAATAAACAAACTAGCACAACTTATTGGGAGGGCGGAGCATTTGTTGGTGGTGTAACTACAAAACCAATAGGAAGCTTATTTAAAACTAATACACTTAATTTTGTACCAAATAATTGCGGAGCAATAAAGGAACGAGTTCAAGGAGGAGATATTGTTAGACATAAACACGGAGAAGGAATGCATGCGGCAATGGTGATTGGGGTTGATGGTACTAGGCTGCAAATAGCCCAAGAAGGGGGTTTTGGTGGTGCAGGAGTAAATACTTGTTTTATAGATATTTGTACTGGTAAGGGTACTGGAGAGAATCCTTGTGGAACTTTTGATAGAATATCATTGATGGATACTTTTTTTGAGTATTATGCCGAAGGTGGAGCAATTGATGGATATCCAATAAAACCAAATAGTGACAAGATTATAGAGTTTCCTGAGAGGGATTAAGACATGATATGTTTAAAAAAATTTTAATTAAATTAAATAAATACAAATTATTAATAATTTTATTAGTAATAATAGTTTTATTAGTAATAATAAAACTTAATTCGAAGCAAAAAATAAATACAAGTGATATTGTTGACCAAAAAAATAGTGAAAAAAGTAATGATGTAATGAAGGTAAATGAAGTAAAAATTACTCCTACTGAAATTATTGATTTAAAAAATAAAGAGGAAATAACTCCGACAAAGACTGGTGAAGAATTTATAAGTATAAACGATTATGCTTTCCCATATGAAGATAGTACTTTTTTGGCTCAAAAATATGATAATGGGAAGGTTTATGCTAAAACAAAAATAGATGATAGGGCAAAGGCTGAAAGAGATTTAAAATATTGGTATTTTAATGAAATTGGAGATACATTACCAAGTAGTAATATTGTTTGGCAATAGTAGATAAAAATATTTTGCTTTATAATAAACATTGTGAGTTTTAGTAAAAAAAATTTAATTATTATTGGGATTGCTATTTTATTGTTGATTTTAACTGTGGTTTTGACTTCTGGTGGTTCTAAAAAAACAAATACAATTGCGACCACCCCAGTAAACAATAAAGATTTTGATACAAAAGCAGAAGAACCAACTCCAACATTAACACCAACCCCAACTTTAAAACCAACTTTAGTTCCAACATTAAAACCAACGTTAACACCAATACCAACAAATACACCTATCCCAACAGCAATTCCAACAAAAAAACCAACACCAACCAGAAGACCAAACCCAACTCCAGATACTAATATTTATGCTACAGGAATAGTCTTGGACATAACCGAATTAACTTTAATGGTTGATGAGTCATATCAAGTTGGATATAGAGTTGAACCAAATGACACAACAGATCAGACTGTTTTTTGGTCTAGTGATAATGGTGGTATAGCTTTAGTGACTAGTGATGGGTGGATAGTGGGGAAAAGTGTTGGAGAAGTAATAGTGATTGCCAAGACATCTAATGGTAAAACTGCTTCTGTTAGGGTAAAGGTGGGGCAAACAGAGCCAGTGGCGACAGCAACTCCAACGGCAGTGCCATATCCAACAAGAATAGATTTAAGTTTAGCCCGATTAATTTTGAAAGTGGGTGAAAGTAAAAATCTTTACGTAAAATACCAACCTGAAAATATTATTAATAAAACTGTTACTTGGACAACAAGTGATAGTAGTATTCTTACAGTGAGTAACTCTGGTGTGGTTAAAGGGATTAAGTTAGGAACAGCAACTATAAAAGTGGTATCAGCTAATAATTTATCAGGTACAGCAATTGTAGTAGTGTCTAATTAATCTTGTAATCGGACAGGCATGATAATGTGGGTAAAAGAAGGGTTGGATTGGTCGTGAAAAAATACCGGACTTAGGCTTTCATTAAGTTCAATTAATATTTCATCACTTTTACAAATATTAAGAAAGTCGGTTAAAAATTTGTAGTTAAAAGCGACTTCAAGTAATTCACCTTCTGTTTTTGAATCAAGTTTAATTAAATTTTGACCTATTTGAGGAGCATTAGAAGTGAGTTCAAGATTATTATTTTTAATATTAACTTTGACGACATTAGCTGATTCACGAGCAAACACAGAAGTGAGTTTAATTGATTGAAGAAGCTCGTCTCGATTTATAAAAATTCTAGTGGAGTAATTTTCAGGAATTAGTTTTTGATAATCAGGGAAAGCTCCTTCAATAAGTCGAGAAACTAGCTCTATATCGTCTAGGATGAACACTACTTGGTGTTCGTCAGTAGTAAGACCTATTTTAACTTTTTGATTGTTTTTGGCCAGTTTAGTAACTTCTATAAGAGATTTTGCTGGAATTAAAAAACTTAAAGAATCTTTTTTTAAATTAAGTGGTTTTTCGAGTTTAACTTCTTTAAATGACAAACGGAAACCATCTGTGGCAATAAATTTAATTGAGTTGTTGTCAAAAATACATAAAATACCAGTTAAAACTGGTCGAGAATCATCAGTGGCGGCAGAAAATGATATTTGATTAATACTGTCGACTAAAAGATTAATGTCTATTTCAAATTGAGTCTCTGGATTAATTTGAGGAAAATCAGGAAAATCAGTGGCTGGAGAAGTATTAAAAGTAGATTGGGTTTTTTCAGAGGAAATATTTAATAAGTTATTTTTTAACTCTAAGTCTATTTTCCCCGCGGGGAGATAAGATATAAATTCAGTAATTTCTTTGGAAGGAATAGTAATACTCCCCTCTTGGTTAATTTTGGCACCAATCCAGTAATTAATACTTAATTCTAAATTAGTAGCTGATAATTTGAGACGACCTTGGTCGGTAGAAAATAAAATATTGCTTAAAATAGGCAATTGATTTTTAGAAGAAACAAAACGGGATACATTAGTTAAGGCAAGGTTAAGGTTCTCCTGAAGAAGAGAGAGATTCATTGGCTTTATTATAGATATAAATTAATAAAAAAAATAGTAGTGGTAGTTATTAGTAGGGTTGATAAGTGGAGTAGTCTATTGAAATAATGGTAAAGTACAGAATAATTAGTGATTTTATAGTGTTTAAAAGAAAGAATGTTTGGTAAATTAGTATAAATCATTTTTATTTGTCTTATAAAGTTAAGTTGGTTTTGGGTAAGCTTCGGGGGAAAAGATTAAAAAATATTGTGGATAAGTTAGTGGATAAGTGAAGTGGTATTGTGGATAAGTTTTAAAATATTAAAAAGTTGATTTGATTTGGTTGATAAGTTTAGTAATTTGTGGATTAGTGGAAAAGTCTTGGTGGATTTTGTCACGGGCGTGCATAATACTAGTGTGGTCACGACCACCGAGAAGTCGACCAACTTCTTCTAGGGGTAAACTGGCTTCATTAAGGAGAAGATAGGCAGTAATATGGCGGGCTTGAACTAAGTCTTTTTTCCGGCTTTTACCGCACAAATCTCCTGTTTTAATATTGAAATATTTAGCACAAATAGAGATGATATGTTTGGGATTTAGTTTAGTAGATCGTAGATCGTAGACATTAGAATTTGAGTTTGATTGTGGGTCGAAAAAATGATGGACGAAATCAAGGTCAATCTCTTTAATAGAATTGGCGATTGTTTGAATAGTTAATTGTTGTAATTTTCCATCAATTTCACGAATATTTGATTCAATATTGGTGGCTAAAAAAGAGGCCGCGTCGGGAGTAATTTTAATTCCCTTTTCTTCAATTTTTTGATTAATAATAGCAATTCGCATTTCGTAGTCTGGAAGTTGAATATCAACAGTTAACCCCCCCATAAAACGAGAAACAAGACGATCTTCAAGGTGGTCAATTTCACTAGGTTTACGGTCGGAAGTAAGAATGACTTGTTTACCATTCATATGAAGAGTGTTGAAAGTGTGGAAAAACTCTTGTTGAATATATTCTTTGCCGGCGATAAATTGAACATCATCAACTAAGATACAATCAAGGCTGCGATATTTTTCTTTGAATTGGTTCATGGTTTTGGATTTTAGCGCGGCAATAAGCTCATTACCAAAAGTTTCAGCAGGGAAATATTTAATTTTAAAATTAGGGTTATTTTTGAGAATTTCGTGGCCGATAGCTTGCATAAGATGAGTTTTACCAACCCCTACCCCACCCCAGATAAAAAATGGATTATAAGTAAGGCCAGGGTTTTTGACGATACCTTGGGCGGCGGCAAAGGCGAAATTATTACTATTACCAACAATTAGGGTGTCAAAAGTATATTTGGGATGAAGGCTGTTTTGAAAAGTATTTTTTTGGCTAGTGTATTCAAATAGTGGTGGTGGTGGGGTTTGGGTAGTAATTTCAGAAGTAGATTCTTTGATAATAAAAACAAGAGTATTGTCGGTTTTAGTTTGGTTGTCTAGGGCGGTTTTGATGAAACTATAATGGCGTTTTTTGTTAAAATCGACCAAATAAGAATTGGGGCAAGCGAGAATAGCTTGATTATTTTCAAGGCTAATTAATTCAGTTTTACTAATATAGGTTTGGTAAACAGCAGGAGATAAGACAATTTTAATTTCTTCTTGGGTGTTTTTCCAAAGACGAGTTAAATCCATAAGTAAAAATTTCTAATATCTAAAATAAAATTAATAAAGCAAAACAAAGCAACACATTTCGGGGAGGAAATTAAGTTATCCACATAATAATAGATGAGTTTTCCACAAAAAGAAAGGACTAAGTTAGTTGATGGATCGTAGGTATTAGATTATAGAAAAATATGATAGAATTAGTGCTATGACAAAAGGAACATATCAACCAAAAGCAAAAAAACATTCACGGGTTCACGGATTTCTGAAAAGAATGATGAGTGCTACTGGTAGAAATGTATTAAAAAGAAGAAGAGCACAAGGTAGAAAAAAGATTAGCGTCTAAAACTAGTATAATTCTGTTGTGTTGAAAAAAATAAATCGAATTTCAAAGAGAAGTGAATTTGAGGAAATAAGAAAATCTGGGAGCTTTTTGGGTTTTTCACATTTTTTTGGAGTGGTGGTGTTGGATAAAAAAGATGAAGATTTAAAGTTTGGAGTTGTTACGTCAAAAAAAATTTCTAAAAAGGCAGTAGAGAGAAATAAAATAAAGAGAAGATTAATGGAGATTTTAGGGAAGAATTTGAATAAATTTGAAAAAGGAAAAAGATTTTTATTTTTAAATAAAAAAGAAGTTTTAAAAGTAAATATAGTGGATTTGGAAAAAGAAATAGACAAGTTAATTTCTAATATCTAATTTCTAATGTCTAAAAAAATTACTTTAAGGTTGTTAGTTTGGTATAAAAAATATATTTCTCGAGGGGAAAATTGTCGATTTATCCCCTCTTGTTCGGAATATACTTATCAAGCGGTAGAAAAATATGGAGTAGCAAGAGGTTTGTGGTTGGGTTTGTTAAGAATATTAAAATGTCGTCCTGGCGGCGGAAGTGGAATTGATTTGTTACAATAGTTGTTATGAATTTATTAATAGCACCATTCGTTAATGCACTTTTTGGACTTTATTATTTAGTCGGAAATTTTGGCTGGGCGGTTATCTTGGTAACTTTGGCAATTAGATTGATTTTATTACCATTAGTGTGGCCAAGTTTAAAATCAGCTTCAAAAATTAGAGAACTACAACCAAAATTAAATAAACTTAAGGAAAAATACGGAAAAGATAAACAAGCGATGGCTAAAGCCCAAATGGAATTATATAAACAAGAAGGAGTTAATCCCCTTTCTGGATGTTTACCCCAAATTTTACAAATAGTAGTGCTGCTTTTATTTTTCTCGGCATTTAATATGGTAACTGGTTTTAAAGGAACCACAAAAGGAAGTGTGGAACAAATTAATGCTCAATTAATTCCCTCTTTTAGGGTTGATGAAAGTTTTAAATTTAATTTAGATTTTTTTGGTAGTGATTTATCAATGACTCCAGCAAATGTTTTTAAAGGAGGAGTAAATTTAAATTTGATACTGCCAATAATTTTATTATTAGGTTCAGGAGTTTTACAATATTTGAGTGCTAAATTGATGATGCCAAACCCAAAGGCAGATAAAACAATAATTGAGGCAACTAAAGATAAAGAGGATGATATGATGTCAGCAATGAGGACACAGTCAATGTATATGATGCCGGCGATGACAATATTTATTGGTTGGAATTTTTCTTTGGGATTACTTTTGTATTGGTTTACAACTTCGGCTTTGATGATTGGGCAACAAGTGTTGGTGAATAAAGTAAATAAAAAGTAAAAATAATTTCTAATATCTAATTTCTAATATCTAATGATAAAATAGGCACTATGGATAATAAAAAAAGAAATGAAAAAATATTACAAATCACTTGCGATTTTTTAAATCAAATTAATTTTGAGGTAGAAAAAGCCTTTGTGGAAGATGTTGAAAGTGAAGAAGATCAAGTGTTAGTAGGAGTGACAGTAGCCAATCCAGCTGGATTAATTGGTTTTAGGGGAAGAAATTTAGCCGCGGTGCAATTAATATTGGCATTAATGGTACGAAATCAAGTTGGTGAAAATGTAAGAGTGTTGTTGGATATAAATAATTATCGAAATGAACAAAAAGAAAGACTAGAAGGAATGGTGAGAGGTTTGGCGGAAAAATGTTTGGTGAGCCATAAAAATGTAGCTTTGGCTAATATGAGTTCCTATGAGAGACGGATTTGTCATATGATAATTTCGGGGATGGAAGGCGTGGTAAGTGAGTCGGAAGGTGAAGGTGAAGAGAGACATATTGTTATAAAACCTGAAAATTAAATTTCTAATTTCTAATTTCTAATTTCTAATAAAAACATTAGAAGGGGAATTTTTTTATTAACCCATCCAAGATGGGTTGGAGGTTTGTTTTGGGTTTGTGATAAGATGGGGTGTGAAGGATTTTTGGGGTAAAGTATCAAAAATATTATTATTTGGATTAATTTTGTTGATACCAACTCAGCTAGGAAGACATTTTTGGTTTGATTGGAGTTCGGTTTTGGGGATAAGGATTGATTATTTTTCACCAACGGTTTATTTGATTGATTTGATATGGTTAGGGTTGGTAATTTTTAATTTTAAATTTGAAATTTTTAATCAATTTTTAAAAAATAAATTATTTAATTTTCAAAATTTAATGGTTTTTGTTTTTGTGTTGATTAATGTTTTAATAGCGCAAAATAAATGGGTGGCAATTTATAAATGGGCACGATTAGGTGAGTTGTTTTGGTTTGGTTGGTATGTTTATAAAAATAAAAAATTAGTATGGGAAATATTGAAAAAAGTAATTCCTGTCTGGTTGGTAGTGGAGAGTTTACTAGCTTTGGGACAAATTGCTAAAGGAGGAAGCTTAAATGGTTTATGGTGGTGGTTAGGAGAAAGAAGATTTGATTTTAATACTATTGGGATAGCAAAAATTTCAATTGTGGATATGGGGTTGGTTAGAGCTTATGGGACTTTTTCTCATCCAAATAGTTTGGCGGGGTTTTTGTTGGTGGGGTTGGTATGGTGGATAAAGATAAAGACACAAAACCCTTTGTCCCTCGATAAACTCGGGACATTTCCCTTAAAAAGGGAAACTTTAAAAAATATTTACTGGTGGGGGGTATTTTGGTTGGGGTTGATGGGAATTTTTTTGGCAGGGAGTAGAACGGTTTGGATGTTAACTTTAGGAGTAATAGTTTTTTGGATTAGTAAAAGTGGTTTTGAGTTTAAAACAAAAATTAAATTTGGAGTGTTGTTTTTAATTTTAAGTTTGATTTTAATTAAAATAATTGATTTTAATTATCCTTTGAAAAATTTTTTGGGTGGGTGGGATGAAAATGGAATATTAAAACGAGGTCAATTAAATTTGGCGGCGATAGAAATGATTAGAGAGTCGCCTTGGGTGGGAATAGGAATGGGTAATTATTTGGTAAATTTACCAAAATATTTAAAAACTAACTATATTTTTTGGCTTCAACCAGTTCATAATATATTTTTGTTGTTGGTATCGGAAATAGGATTATTGGGTTTAATGGGGATGATTTGGTTATCGGCTAAAATTAAATGGAATAAATTAATAAAATGGGATTGGATAACATTGGGGATAATTTTGGTGACAGGGATGGTAGATCACTATTGGTTTACCCTACCCCAGAATATGTGGTTGGTAGCTTTGATAATAGGTTTAGTTTAAAATTTTTTGCTCGATAACGATTTTTTTGAGCTTGTAACCATCGTAAAATCCACTCAGAGACTGCGCTCTTCAAAAATGTTATCTTCGCTAAATTTTATAATTTCGGATTTAAATTTAAAAATTAAGATAAAATAGATTTATGTTAATGAAAAAGCCGATTTGGAATACTTTAGTACAAGTGATGGGTAAAATAGTAACAATTGGGTTGAGTTTGGTAACGACAGCGATATTGACTAGAAAAATGGGGACAGAAGTGTATGGGAATTACATGTTGATTACTTCAATATGGTTACTTTTAGACTCGGCGGCTGATTTTGGAACTAAAGTGATGGGGGTAAGAGAAGCATCAAAAGAAAATGAAGATGAAAGAAAAAGAATTTATGTTCAAATAGCTTGGTTTAGATTGGCCGCTTCCCTATTGATGTTTTTAGTTGGTTTGGGAGCAATTTTATTTTGGAGTGGGTTTGAGGGAATTAAAGTTGAGGCGTTGATGGGATTGATGATGATTGGATTTACCTTGATGGCTGGGAGTTTGGAAATTATTTTTCAAACGGAAATGAGAATGGATTTGAAAGTGTGGGGAGATATTTTATTTCCATTAATTTTTGTGGTTTGGTTACTTTTGGGTCAAGAACAAATTAGTTTGGTTTGGGTATTTGGAATGTATTTGATAGCTAGAATAATTAGCTTGGGAGTAGGTTTGGGTTTGGCAGAAAAAATTTTGGGAAAAATTAAAATAACCAAGCCAAGTAAAACTTTTTGGATAAGTTTTTTGAAAGAATCTTGGCCGATGGGAGTGTATATGATTTTATTTTCTGGCTATGATCGGGCGGTGGATTCGATATTAATTAGACAATTAATTGGAGTAAGAGATTTGGCTTATTATGGTTTAGCATACAAAATATATGGCAATTTAATTCAACCGGCTTATTTTTTGATTAATAGTGTGTTTCCAATGATGTCACATAAGGAAACTAACAAGAAGACTCTGTTTAAAGAAACTGGAGTTTTGATGTTTTTAGGGGCGTTGGTGGTGTCTGGAATGGTTTATTTTTTAGCTCCGTGGATTATTTCTGTTTTGGCGGGAGGAGAATTTGAAAAATCGATAATTGTTTTGAGAATTTTATTAGTGGCAATGGTATTCGCTTATTTAGGGCATTTGGTAGGTTTTACTTTAATTGCTTTGGGAAAACAAAAACAAGTGTTGTGGGTAGGGTTAATTTCTTTGTTGATTAACATAGGTGGAAATTTAGTTTTTATCCCCTATTTAGGGATTAATGGAGCGGCTTGGGTAACAGTGGCAACAGAAATGGTAGCAGCGGGATTGATGACGACGATGTTGGTAAAGAGATAGAACAAATCTACCCCTTAATCCCCTCCTTAAAAAAAGGGGATTTTTTTTGATATTTTTGATGTACTTCCCTGCTTTGAGTTATTACAAAATTTGGAATGTGTTTTGGCGACTTTGGAATCGAGTCCGAACGAAAATTAGTAGACTGGTTAGCTAGTGTTTTGGTTCTCTGGATTAGAAAAAACAGACTTTTAAAACCCAAAAACAATAACTCTTGTTATGACGTTTTTTCACGTTACTCAACCATTGAACTTAGCCTATCAGAACAAACTTGGAAGCTAATTACCGCATAATAACCGAGATATTACCGCAAGTTTTAGTTTTTAGATACTGGATGTTAGATGTTAGGAAAACAGGAGAACAGAAACACAGATTGGAGAAAAATTAGGTTAAAATTAGAGTATGAGTTCGGGATTACCAACAGCATTAATTTTAGGGATTGATCATTTTGCGGCGAAAAAATTGGCGGAAGAATTAATAAATAAAGATATTAAAGTAATAGGGGTGGGAGAAATGGTGGTTGGGTTGGAGGATTTAAAAAATTTTGATTGGGTGATGGATTTGGGGGAAGTAACCGGTGAATTTAATTATGTTTTTGATTTTATTGGGAAAAAAGATGATTGGGATAAGATTAAGGGAAAAAAGTTTACTTTAATAACAATAGATGATGATTCGAGGAAAAATTATTTGAGTCGGGAGGTGGCAGTGTTAGATAATGATTGGCGAATTGTGGAGGCAAGAGGAGTTTATGGTGAAAGGATGGATGAAGATACATTTTTGGCAAAAATTATTAAACAAGCGGTATCAAATCAAAATTTAGAATTACCTGAACCAAATAAAATTATTAAGCTATTGGCAGTAACGGATTTGGTTGAGGCAATTTTACGAGCCAGTTTTTTGTCGGGGACAAACAGAGAATATTTTTTAGTTTTAGGAGTGGAAATTACTTGTGAGGAAATGGCGAAGGTGTTGATGGATAAGGCAAAAATGACTAGGTTTAAGGTGATAGAAGTTGACAAAGAAATTGATCAAGGGAATGAAAAACTGGCTGAAACTACAGAGAGTCAATTAAGATGGAAGGCACAGATTCCTTTTAATGAAGAAATTGATGGTACTTTACAATATTTTTTCTCTTTAAAAGATGAAGAAAATAGAAAAAGGAGGAGTGTTGTAGTTAAGAAAAATGAAGAAAAAAAGGACATTTTTAATCATAAAAGAATTTATGATGTTTTGGTTGATGAAGGAGCAGAGGAAAATATCGATAATTTTGTTGAAGATCAGATAGTTGAGGAGAGGAGTGATGAAGTAAAAATGGTTGATTATAATGATAATGAAGAAGAAAATGAGATTGAATTTGAAGAAAATTTTGAAGTGCCAAGTTTAATAGAAACAAGTAAAAAGAAAAATGAAGAAGATGAAGGTGTTTTAGTTGAAGAAGATGAAGATGAAGAAGAAGATAAAAAAATTTCTAACCCGCCTGCCGAGCGGGCAGGTGACCAATTTCTAATTTCTAAAAAAAACGAAGACAAAAAAGATAAAAAGAATTGGTTTAGAAAATATTGGTGGGTGGGGTTATTGGTTTTATTATTTGGGGCTTTAGTAAAGCCGGTAAGTTGGTATTGGACAACGACGAAGACAATAAAAGATATAAAAAATATTCCAATAATGATTAAGGATAAGAAATATAATCAGGTAGAAATTTTGGCAGAGAAAAGGATTAATGGTTTAAATAAAATTGATGAACAAATTAGTGAGTTAGGCTTAAATAATTTTGTTTTAGGAAGAAATTATCAAGGTGGATTAAAGATTTTGATTGATTTTTTGGTTTTGGAAAAAGGTTTGCCTAAAACAGCTAGGGCAGCAGACAATGTAAGTGAGGCTATTTTTAAGGAAAAACAAATAGATTGGAACTCGGAGATAGAAGTATTGAAGAATGGAATAGGAGATGTTGAGGTTAATGTGGGTTTATTGCAAGCAAGACTTTCGGGTGATTATAGTTGGTTACCGGCTAAATGGAGATCAACTTTACAAAAACAAGGAGACTCTTTGGATGAGTTAAGAAAGAAAATAAGTTTAGGGAAAGAAGCAATTGGTTTGTTGCCAGAATTTTTAGGGCTAGATGGTAAAAAACGAGAGTATATGGTTTTGTTTCAAAATGAATCGGAGTTAAGGCCAACTGGAGGGTTTATTGGAAGTTATGGTTTTTTAAGTTTTCAGGGAGGAAAATTAATTGATTTTAAAATTAAGGATGTGTATGAAGCTGATGGCCAATTAAAAGGTCATGTGGAGCCGCCATGGGAAATAAAAACACATTTAAATGAAGCTAATTGGTATATGAGAGATGCAAACTGGAAAGCAGATTTTGTGCAGTCAAGTGCTGATATTCAATGGTTTTTGGAAAAAGAAATGAATCAAAAAGTTGATGGGGTGATAGGAATAGATTTGGCAGTAGCAAAGTCAATTTTGGGAGTAACAGGAGAGATACTAGTGCCTGATTTTAAGGAAAAAATTAATCAAGGAAACCTTTATGAACAAGCTGAGTTTTATGCTGAGACAAAATTTTTCCCAGGGTCAGTGCAAAAGGCTAGTTTTTTGGGAGGGTTGGGTAAACAAATGTTTGAAGAAATTAAAAATTTAAAGACAGATAAAATGTTGTTGTTGGTGGATTCTGTTTTGGAATTGTTGGAGACTAATGAAATACAAGTGGCAGCTAATAATAGTGATTTGGCTAAAAAAATTAATAACTTGGGTTGGGATGGAAAAATTTATAATGGAAAATGCACTCAAGAAAATTGTTTTGCAGACTATTGGTACATAGTTGAGGCTAATTTAGGGGTAAATAAGGCAAATTATTTTGTGAGTAGGGGAATTGAGGAGATAGCAGAGATAAACGATACTAGTTTGAGTAGAACCATTAAAGTAAATTATGAAAATACAGCAAAAAATAGTAATTGGCCGGGGGGAGATTATAAAAACTATGTGAGAATTTATTTACCAAAAGAGGTGGAATTATCGCAGATAAGTGTGGCGGATGGTTATAATACGTCGATTAAAAAGATTTATAGTAGTAATGAAATAAACATAAAGGAAGTTGATGGTAAAAAGGAAATTGGTTTTTTGGTGACAGTTCCAGTTTTGAAGAAAAGAATATTAGAAATTAAATATAGTAGTGTATTGAATTTGGGGAATAGTAAGGAATTTACTTATATGAAGTATATTCAAAAACAACCAGGAATTGGGGATGTGTCATTGGTGAGTTTGGTGTCTTTTCCTGATAGTTGGCAGCCGCTTCAGGTGGAACCAGCAGCTAGTATGGTGGGAGGGAAACTGTTGTTTAATATGAAGTTAGACAGAGATATTAAGATGGGAGTGGTGCTGGGGAAATAAACTAGATTCAAGATGCTAGATTCTAGATTTAAGAAAAAACAAGTTTTTTATTTTGAATTTCTAAAAATTTGTGGTGATGTTTGAGGGATTGGTTGGAGAAGTGTTCTTCGTATAGGTGTGGGTTGTTCCCCATCAAATAAACGTTTTGTGTCATTGCTTAATATTTTTTCTAGTTTTTCTTTGGTGGCTTCAATTCCAAGTAATTTTAGGTCAAGAATAGAGTGGTAAGTATTACTTTTGGTAATAAATAATTTTTCACCATCAGAAGTGATTCTTATCCAACCATTTTTTGTGTTTAGAGAAAGCCCAATTCGATTAGTTTTTTTATCTCTGGGTTTACTTTTGACACTATTTATCTCTGTTTCAGGATAGGCCTCTTTGATTTGAGTTATTTTTTCCAAAAGGTGACATTTAATAAGAGGTTCACCCCATTGGTTTATTTCTTCTTTTGAAAATGGATCGGAAACGGTATAAGAATGTCTATCTTTAACACTTTGTGTTGTTTGAGCATAATGACGAAAAATGGGATAAAAATCATTTTTTGATTGATGCTCTGGTGAAGCAGGTCTAATATAAACAGGGTTTGGTTCTGGTGTAATGGGATGTCTTGGATTAGGCTGATCGAATTGTAGAAGAAGATGATTTTGATTGCTAGAGTGGTGTATCTCAGACGAGTCTATATAATCTTCCGGGGATAAAAATTGTCTGACAATGAGGAAGTCAAGATTAAGAGGTTCTCTTTCTTCTTGATCAGAAGTAGTTGTTGGAACAAGGTTTTGACGAGAGGCTTTTAGTTTCTCGAGGACTTCGATTGGATTGGCGAAAAGTGGATGAGAAAAATCTTTTGCTTCCATAGGGTTTGTATTATATCATATATTTTAATTATAGGGTAGTTTTTGGAAACTGTTAGAATATATTTATGAAAAAAGTTCTAGAAGATTTTGTGTGTGAGGTGTGTGGAGAGAAAGTAATTGGTAATGGAACGACAGATCATTGTCCAAAATGTTTGTGGGGAAAACATGTGGATGAAGAAGTGCCGGGGGATAGAGCGAGTATGTGTAAGGGGTTGATGCAACCAATTAGAAGTGAATATAGAAATGGAGTTTTTAAGATTTTTTATAAATGTGAGAGATGTAATCATGAATTTTGGGTTAGGGAAGGAGAAGGGGATAATAGAGAGTTGATGGTAGAACTAACAAAGTATTAGTTGCGGAATAAAAAAGGAGAAAATGCGGGAATTAAAGCAGGTTGATTCTTCTGAATGAATAGATTTGTGATGCAGAAATTCCTTCTAAAGGAGAATCAGTGAGCCCAAATTGGAATTTATGAACTGATTCAATAGGGTGACGTTGGAAATTGGGATATTCAGGACACCATGATTCGACTGTTCCACAAACATAAGGATCACCTATAAGAATATATTCAGAGGTAGAAGGAGATTGTCTTAAGGCGGGTGTTAAATCAACATTACGGGGCATCCAAGAACAGAGAACTATTGGATAGGGATATTTTTTGAGGGCTTGCTGGTGGTTGAGTTCTTCAACTGAAAAACATTCTGGAATATGACTGATTTTAGCATCGGTAGGGATGACTTCAATATTAAATGTTTTTAATTTTTGATTGAGGTGGTGTGAAAGCAGGCCATCGCCGGCACAAATTTCTAAAACTTTTTGAGGTTGGAGTTTTTGATCTTGAAAGCGATTAATTAGGTATAAGGAAAGCTGTTCTATAAATTCCTCGTTAATAAATTCATGAATAGTACGAACGTCGCAATTACGCAAAGTAAAGATTAAGGCTTCTTTATTTAGAGAACCAAATTGTTGAATCAACTGAGAGTATTTTGGTATCCAATATTGATCCCAAAGGCAACTAAAGAAACACTCGTCTTCTAAATCAAATGAAGTTTCTTTTGGCATTAATGCTAGATTATATCAAAACATAAAAATTAATAGTCTTGCGGAATAAAAACGGTTAATTTGCGGGAAAAAGTTGATTTTTGACACAAACAATATTTTTTTGGGCTTGCAACCATCGTAAAATCCACTCAGAGGCTGCGCCCGGCAAAAACATTGTTTGTGTCAAATTTATTTAAGTAAAATCTAAGTTAATTTTAGCTTTGGATGGTATAATGGGGACATGAAAATATTTGAGAAATTAATTAAGAAAATCAATGAAATTCTTCGACAAACTAAGAATAAACAGACACCGAAATCAAAAGAAAAAGATAAAAAGGTTGATGATAAGGTGATAAACGATGATTTTTTAAAAAATTTGCCACCGGGAGTCAAAATTAAAAAAATTGAAATTGGGCCAAAACAGATAATTAAATGGTCGATTTATTTAATTGTAATTTTTTGGGTAGTGTCAAGTTTGGGGGATTTTTTGGGGTCGATGGGAGTGAGTAAGGTGCCAATTTCGGAGTTGGTGAATGCAGTAAAACAGGAGAAAGTAGAAAGCATAATAGTGTCGGATGATGAAATAGTAGCCCAATTGAAAGACGATAAAAAAATAATGGTGACATCGAAAGAGCCAAGTATTTCTTTGGCAGAGATGTTGCAAAATGAAGGAGTAGATTTGGCAAAAGTAAAAGTGGAAGTGAATAATCGTCAAGGATGGAAAACAATGGGGAGTGTGTTGAGTTTGGTGTTAACAGTGGGCTTACCGATATTGTTGATTGTGTGGTTTATTAGTAAACAAAGTGGGGGAAATGGAGGAATGTTTGGTTTTGGAAAATCAACTGCCAAATTATTTGTGAAAGGGAAACAAAACACTACTTTTAAAGATGTGGCTGGAGTGACAGAGGCAAAAGATGATTTGATGGAAATTGTGGACTTTTTGAAACATTCAGAAAAATATCACAAGATGGGAGCCAGAGCTCCAAAGGGAGTTTTGTTGGTAGGACCAAGTGGTGTAGGTAAAACTTTGTTGGCTAAAGCGGTGGCTGGAGAAGCCGATGTGCCTTTTTATAGTATGGCTGGTAGTGAATTTATGGAAATGTTGGTGGGGGTGGGAGCAAGTCGTGTTCGTGATTTGTTTGGAACTGCAAAAAAAGCGGGGAAAGCAATTATTTTTATTGATGAAATTGATGCGATTGGAAGAATACGAGGAGGAATGGATGGGGGTCATGGAGAAAGAGAACAAACATTGAACCAAATTTTGGTAGAAATGGATGGGTTTGAAGCAAATACAGCGGTAGTAGTGTTGGCGGCAACTAATCGAGGGGATTTATTAGATCCAGCATTATTGAGACCAGGAAGATTTGACAGACGAGTGGTGTTGGAATTGCCTGATTTAGAGGCAAGAATTGAAATTTTGGCGATTCATGCCAAAGGCAAACCTTTTGAAGATGATGTTAATTGGGAAAAAGTGGCGAAAGCGACAGTGGGGTTTTCGGGGGCAGAATTGGAAAATATGTTGAATGAAGCAGCAATTGGGGCAGCTAGATTAAATCAGGAAAAAATCAGTATGAAAGATATTGATGAGGCAAGTTTGAAGGTAAAAATGGGAGCGGAAAAGAAGCGAAGCCAAAGTGATGAGGATAAATTGATGACAGCTTACCATGAAGCGGGGCATGCAATTGTAAATTTTGTGGAAGAATTGGATCCAGTGTCAAAAATTTCAATAATTTCAAGAGGATCAGCTTTGGGTTTTACTTTGATACCACCTCAAAAAGATGTAATTCACTACACTAAATCAAAACTTATTAAACAAATGGCGATGGCGATGGGGGGTAGAGCGGCGGAGGATATTGTGTTTGGAGATATTACGACTGGAGCATCAAGTGATATATCACATGCAACTAATATGGCCAGAAATATGGTGGTGGAATGGGGAATGAGTGAACTTGGGCCAATAAATTTGGGACCACAAATTGATGTCAATGATTTTGGAAAAGCTTATATGGAGCCATCAAAAATTTCAGACAAAATGCAATCACTAGTTGATGATGAAATTAAAAAATTAATCAACCAAGCTTTTGAGGAAGCTAAAAAAGTTTTGAATAAAAATAAGAAAAAATTGGAAGAATTGGCAAAAATGTTGGTAGAAAAAGAAAGTTTGGGGCAGGAAGAATTTGAGGAAGTGATGAGGTAACAATTTCTAATTTCTAATTTCTAATAAAGACATTAGAAGGGAATTAAAAACAAAAACTTGCGGAGAAAATTTGGTATAATTTGGATATGGGAGAGGCTTTAAAAGGTGATTTTGTAAAATTTGATACGTCTAGGTTATCTGGTAGTTTTGATTTTTTGCCTAAGAATGTTCAAGAATTGGCTTTTTTGGGGAGTGATAATGAAGGTCTTCAAAGAAGACAAATAGCAACAGTGGGGGAGAGGTTGTATAGTGATGGAATTCTTGATTCAAATACAAGAGAAAGAGAAACAAAAGGAGCTGATATTTTGCATAAAGCTTTTAGTGTTTATAGTCTTACTGAAATGAGACAGAAACAGAATGATCCTAATTTGGCTCCTTATGTGAGAGAAAACTTAAAACTTCATGAAGTTAGATTAGCAAAATCTGTTTATTTAGCTTTAAAGAAGAATGGTGTTTCGGAAAATGATTTGGTGAATCCTAACACGGTTGAGGGGATGGTGCCGGATTGCTTAAAAGGAATAGGAGAAAAAGTGTCTGAGTTGTTGATAACTAATAGTAATATCAAAGAAGCATTATCAAAAGTTAATAAATATCGGAATGAAGTAAAATACACTGATTATGATGAAAAACGAAAGGATGTATTGGGTGAGATTGGAAGAGCTAAAGAAGAGGTTAAAAAGGCTTTGTCAACTAAAGATAAATCTCAAGCAGAGTTGGCTTTGGCTTATTTATGTTCTTTTGAGGTGGAAGTATCAGGTAATTATGAGAAAGAGGGAATTGTGGATGTAGTGGTTGATTATTTAAATAATAATGTTTTAAGAGGGGATGTGACAGTTGATAGAGATTTGAATTTAGTTAATTCTAATACTGAAGTGGTTGTGGATAGTGCAGGAAGAAAAACGGTAATTAATCATGATTTTGATCAAGTTCCAGGTAATTGGACACCTGATGATTATGCTAATTATAGAAATTATAAAAACCCTGAAAGAGTGAGATGGTTGAGAGAAAGGGAGCAAAAGGCGAGTGATTTGATTATGTCTTTGACAGGAAATGAATTTTCTTCGATGGTTGAGATAAATAAAAAAATGAATGAAGGAGGTCCTTTGAGTAGATATTATACTGGTGATGATGGAAGTGTGGTTGCTAAAGAATCTCTGGAAGGAATTAGGGATGTTTTGGGTTTGTGTGTTTGTGAGGCGATACAAGATTCTAGAGGGGCTAATTTGACTATTTTAGGTACTTTAAACACACATAGGATAAATGGATTGTTACCAAGAGTTATGGCTGATGATGTATACATGGATGATGAGGGTAATTCAGTTGAAACTAGAGGTTTGAGTGATGATGTAGTGATAAATACGGTACGTAATCCATTTTTAAGGGAACAATTACGGTCTATTTGTCTTTCAGATAGAAGTAGAAGTTTACTTGCTATGGATGGAGGGTGGTCATCAATTGATGATAAAAAAGATCTGATTGGGAGTATAACAAGGATAGTAGATAAAATAACCAGTGATAAAAGAATGGGGGTGGATAAAAAATATACTTCTGAGGCAAGGAGAATTCATAAGTGGTTATTACAAAGGGTGGATATTTATAATGAGTTGATGAAGAAGCAAATTATAATTGGTCATGGTGAAATATTCCCTGGTGGTGAAGGGGAAAAGGGTAAAGAAGCGAGATTGGCTGTGGTCAGGGAATTGTTGGATTATATTGAGGATAGTGGTTCTGCGGTAGGTTCTTTGGATATTATGAATGAATGTACTAAATTATTTGAAATATCTAGAGCAGATAAAGTTGAGCAGGATATTAAAGATGAAATTCATACTCGATTGGCTTTGGCACAGACATATCATCATATGCATGCGGCTGGTGGTTTACTTGATAATAGGGGACAATGTGTGGAGGATGCTATTGACCAAGCTAATAAAGAAGGTTTAATAATAGATAAAAAAACGTTGATATTTCTTTTGAAGAATGAAACTACAGGGTTCCCTACAGCCGAATCTTTTGATGAAATTGAAAAAATTAATTTTGGGCATGCATATCATGATACATTGATCAAAATGATGGGGATGACTGTAGTTGGGAATACATATTCTTATGAGGAATTAAAACCAGGAAGTGTTGCTGGTGACTTTTTGTTATCAGTAAGAGATAGTGGAATAGATTTTTTGTTTGAAAAATCTAGTGTGTTTAAAGGGAGAACTTTTGATCAACTTAAAGTGATAAGAGAAAAATTAAAAGAGGATGATTCAGTTTATTTAAGATCTTGGGGAGGTGAAAAGGAAGGTATAAGAAAAAAGTTTTTAGGTCTTTCTGGAAAAGTTCAAAACCCACAGTCGTTTTTGTGGGGGCAAAAAACTTTTTACGTTGATGGTGGGAGAGTGAAAATGGAACCTATGTATTATAACTATGCGGTTGATAAACATGAAGGGAGAAAAGAAATGGTAAAGGAATTTATCTTGCAAGGGATTAGTATAAATAGAGGAGAGGATTATCAAAATGAAAGTATTAAAAAAAATTATGGTCGTGGGTGGAGTTTAGCTTCGAAGTTGATAGAAGCAACAGCAGAATCTTCTTTATTTAATGGTATTTTTGATGGTAAAGATGATTTTGGTAAATTGTGCCAAGGTGAAAATAATACTAAAGATACGGCATATAAGTTAAATGTTACTGGACCTAGAATAGTGACAAGTAAATTTGCGACGTTTTTTTCTTCTGCTTTGAGATATTATGCGGGTGAAGGCGAATATGATAGAAGGAGCGCTTTTGGCCCTTTATCAAGTAAAGAGGTAAATGTTAATAAACTTGATTTACCAAAGTCTAATTTATGGTTTTTATATTCAGTGGTGTTACCAAAAAAAATAGAACCGCTACATCAATTTATAAGAAAAGAGGATATTTCTTCTAAGGATTTTGTTAATTTTGAAATGTGGAAAAAACTTAGTGATTGTTCTCTTAAAGTGGCTCATTATGGGCAAGATGTGTTGATTGGTGATGATGGTTTGCCTTTGAGAATTTTGGCCAAGAATAGAGATAAAGCAGATGGTAAGGTACAGTCATCTAGAGATATTTTTGAAGAAGATTTAGCTTATGAAATTCCTCGTTTGTTAGTGCAAGGGGTGTTACAAATGAGTAAAAGACCACAGTTGGGTATAACTTGGGGTGATGTTTATAATTTGGGGAAAATAATGAGAACTAAATTTACTGTTGAAGATAAAACTGATGGAACAAATGAGTGGAGACAAATTGTATCTGATGATTTATGGAAGTCTTGGTTTTATGAAAATACATTTACAGATGCCATGATTGCTAAAATAAGTACACAACTTGTGTCTCAAGGTTATACTGATATTGGTAAACCACGTGATTTTGGTTTTAAACTACCTTAGGTTTAATGAAAGTTTTTGGTTGGATGTTTTAAATCAGTATTTGATTAATTAGTTTGATGACTAGTTCCAAGTTTTCTGTTTCAGAAAAGCACTGCAACAAAGATTTTTAAATAAATGAAAGAAGTTTATTTTAAATAACTATTTTTAATACCTAATCTTTTTCATTACCCAAAAATTTAGAGATTCTTATTAATTATCACTTTCTGGTCCGACTGGTGTTTTATTTGGATTTGTAGCTTCTTCTCGCTCTGCTCTTCTTTCAGTAGCTTTTGCTTGTTGCTTATTAACCCAACCACCAAACTTAGTATTGCCCATAAATTCTTGTGCTTTTTGACCAGCATAGAAGTTTATACCACTTTTGGCAACACCAACTCCAGCTGCAAACATACCAACACCTGGGAATTTCTTAAAGCCTTCACCAAGAGCTTTACCAAATGGTGATGGTTTGAGTTGGAAGATAGCTTCGGGAATTAAATTAGGTAGTTTAGAAAGAAGCATTAAACCAGCAATTCCAAGTAAAGGTTTGATAGCAGAGGTTATTATTGGCCCTTGAAGAATTCCAGGAGTCCAAACTTGATTGAAAGAAACAGCTTTAGTAATGATATTTAAAACAACTAAAAAAAGTAAACAAATAGGGAAAACTAAAGCATAGGCGATGGTTTGAATAAACCAACTGGAAAAACCAATTTTACTGTTAGGAAAAGCACCAAGAGCAATTTCTAGTGGAGCGGAGATTATTTTTAATAATAAAATGATGTAGGCTTTGGCACAACCAAAAAAGAATTTAAGAAGTTGGATCAGAGCAAAGATAAGAATGATAGAGATTCCGATTATTAAGCCTATAACAGTTAACCCACCGAAAACTCCTCCTGCAGCAACAAATCCGATTATAGCACCAACAGCTCCGCTTAAAATACTAAAAACTACTGTGCCAACACTAGTTGTAGAAAACATAGTTATCATTACGAGTGAAAAAAAAGTTCCTCCGCTACCTTTAATTAAATCTGCTATTTCTGGGAGACCAGTACTTAAGGTTGGGTCGCTTTTAATTAAAATTGAGAGTAATATTGCTTGGATAAGATAAGTAAAATCAATAATTAAACCAACGATGGCATAGGAAAAGGTAACTAGAATTAGGGTAGTAATAATTTTAGGGATGGAATTTTGGATAGTAACAGTAGCTTGAGGACTAATTTTGATACGGAGCATAATCATTAATCCCATGGCGACAAAAATAATGGAAACGAAGGTATAAACAGTGTTACGGCAGATTTTCCAAAGTGGTTGGATTCCTGTTAATTGACTAAAACCACTTTCGTCAGCATATACAGGTTTACCTAAAAAATTATTAACAGAGTCAGCAATATATTCAACTCCAGATATGGGAGGGTTATATAAACTAGCAATAGTTTTATTAGTAAGTCCAATTAAACCAGTCGGAGTCCAAGAAGAATTTGCAGTAACCATGTTTACAGTATCGGTTCCAACAAGGGTATTGACGACTAAAAATCCATTGGTAACAGCAGAAGCTTTTATCCAGTTTTCAGAATTGATATTGTCATCTTCTAGAGATGTTTGTTTGTCGGCTATTTCTTTTACTATTTCTTTATTGAGATAAGAAGGAATGGTAGTAGTTTCTGATACAGTTCCAGCGGCAAGTATCGCTTTGACAGAAAAAACAACAGCAGAAGTAATAAAGATGCCTAGAAGAATTTTGGTAAAAATAGTGTTTTTAGGTAAAAGACGATGATCGCGGCGGTTGAGGTGGTGGAGAAGGGTCTTAAATTTCATGTTTATAGAATAATTCTAGCAAAAAAAAGAGAAAGTAAACAGATTTAGAAAAATATTTATATTTTAGTGGTTTGCACTTGAGGTTTTGGGACAAAGTCATCACAAGTACCTTTGAGTTCTTGATTATCTTTGACTCCAGCTAGTTTTTCATAAACTAGTCCGTTGAATAGTGGACCATCAGTGTTTGGTCCGCCGAAACATCTGAGATATTGAGCTCCAAAAATAGAACCATTTTCGGTTATAACTTTACCAGTGGTTAATCCAACAGCATCTATTTGAACATTACTTTTTCCAGCATTAACAAGTTGAAGATTGGTTAATAGTCGGTCACAGAGAAATACTTGAACAGCTTTACTGTCACTAATTGATTGAGTTAGATTATTACTACGGTTGTAAGCAACAGTGCGAGCGGCAATAATCAAGGCTCTATGAGCAGCTAATTTCCAATTTAAACCAATCTCTCCAATCCCTAAAAGATAATCTTCAACAGTAATAGTAAGAGTTCGATAGATACCTGCTTTATTTGCCTCTTCCTTTAATTGGTCGCTAATAATAGGAGAAAGGTTGGGGTCTCCACTAATTTCAAATTTGTCAGGATATTCATTGACTAATTCGTCACAAGCGGGGGAATTCTTGTTTTCGGCTAATCTGACAGTAATTTTGTCAGTGGCTGATGTGTTGATATTTCCTAATGCCATAATCCCCGAACCATAATCATTACCAATACCATAGTAAGCAGTGAGTATTTCTTCAGATGTTTTACCTTTTAGGGCCATACCTTCGGCACCGTATTGACTTAGACCATTGCCTTGGGAACATTCGGTAATAGGAATCCCTGCTTCATATTCTTTGAAACTAGCGCCATCATCGGTAATATTTTCTTTAATCCATTTTTGGGGTTTAACGGATTTTTGCATATTTTTGTACAAATTATACATTTTTTCTTCGTCAGTTAAGTTGTTGCCACAATCAGTATTGTCTGAAGCCCTTTGTGTTAGGATAGTTTTACGAAGTATTTTGAGATGTTTGAGGTTATCTCCGGATATTTCTTCAGCATTTTCGGCAGTATCGACAGCGTTTGGGGCGGGGTCGCCTTGGATACTTTGAGGGAGAATATAACGAAGTTGGCTATTAAGTTGAGTACTTGAGAGAGCCGCATCACCTTTACCTTGAAATATTCCTTGAGGAACACTTTGAATGCCTCTGTAAGCGTTTTCGTAGCAACTGGATGGGCCAATTTCGTTTTCATGCTCAATATTGGAGGGATAGTCGATTGGGCTAGAATTTTCCCGAGAATAAAGAATTTTTTGGTCGGTTTTGGTAGCAAAATAATAAATAATATCGGTAACTTTTACTTGAGGGCAGTTTCCTTCAGCTTCGGCAACAATTTCATCAGAATATATTTTATTACCAAAAATATCTTTATTAGTGATAACTTCGTTAAACCAAATACCAATTAATTTTTTGCGAATGGACTCAGTTAAAGTTCGCTGAGACCAGTCCTTATCTTGTTGGGTATAATCAGTAAAATCTTCTTTGGAGTTTATGGTAGAAATTTGGCTTTCTTTGGTGCCATCAATTTTAATGGTGATTTGTTGTGGAAATAAAGCATTAATAATAGCTTGCCAGATTTTTTCAAAAGCAGTTGCTCCGGAATCAGAATCAGAATCTGAATCTGTAACGGCAATGATTTTGGGGGTGACCAATGGGGCTTGACAAAAAAAAATGGCGACAAAACTGATAATTAAAAATATTTTTTTGAACACTATTGGCCAGTGGGAATAGTAAATTGGGTGACATCTATTCCAGTAAAATTTTTAATCAACAAAAGGACAAACCAGGCAAGAATAACTCCGACGAGACCAATTAGGGCTGAAGTGAGGGTAGAAGTGGCAGCAGCGGCTTTTTTGGGATCGCCACCAGAGGTAAGATATTTGAATCCACCAACTAAAAACATGGCAAAAAATACCATTCCAGCCAATCCAACAATAACTTGAAGAACGTTTTTATAAAGACATTCAAAACCTTGGATAGTAGCAATGCCGTTGGAAACACATGTTCCTTCACCCCAATCGGTTTGAGCGAAAACAAGAGGAGGAGAAAAAGAATTAAAGATATTAGTCATAGATTAATTATACATGAGAGTGGAAAATGTTATATAAAAAACAAAAACCCCCTCAAAAAGAGGGGGTAAATTAATCAGCTTAATTTTATTGGAAGGTTGGGATAGTAAGGTTAAAAATACTGATACCGAAGACGGTTTCAATAAGTTTCATAATAGCCCAAGCAGCAAAGACGATAGCTAAACCAATAAGAGCATTGGTAATTTGGGCTCTAGCAGCACCGACTTTCTTTTCATCACCACCAGAAGTAACCCATTTAAGACCACCAAGGACTAGGATAAAAAAGAAGACTAAGGCAACAACAACTAGTACTAAGTTGATAGCTCCGGAAATAATTCCACCAGCTGTAAGATTGGTTAGGGCATTAAAATTAGTGCCTGCTGGTTTAATGGTGATATCATTGCTGGCGGCATAGACAGGAGCAATAATAGAAGCTAATATGACTTTATTTTTTATTTGATTAAACATTTTTTTATAAAATCTTAATAATTAAATTATAAGTATTTGCATTAATAATAGCAAGTTTTAAGGAGAGATAGTAGGCCAAGTAAGTTTGAGGCTTTGGAGAGTAGTAATTCCAAACAAAGTACCAGCGAATTTGAGAACACCGAAAACAGAAAAAGCTAAAATTACTCCAACTAATGAATAAAGAATTGACTTTTGAGCTTCTTCAAATTTTTTCGGATCACCATTCGACGAGATCATATGATAGGCAGACATAACAAAATGCCAAATGAAATAGATAACGGCGACGGTAAGAAGAATAGTGATTATTGATTGGATAATATTGTTGACATAAACATCAGGATTGTTATTAATGTTGGCCGAGTTGTTAACAACAGGATTGATAATTTGAGCGTAAATTGGTTTAATTAGGTTCATAATTTATTTGAGTTGAAGTGATTCAACAACTTTTGTTAAGTTAAAAACATCAGAGAGGCCTAAGATGCTACTAATAAAAACACCAAGACCGAAAGCAACAACAACAATAGTTAAGCCTAAAATGCCATCTGTAAGTTTTTTACGAGAGGCTTCTATCTTTTTTTCATCGCCTTGGCCGGAAATGAAGCCATAGCCGGCTAAAATAATTTGGATAACAAAAAAGAGGACGGCGATGACAGTGAGAAAGCCAATAACAGTACTAAGAATTCCTTCTAATTGTTTCGGGGAATCACCTGTTGGTTGGATACCAGGACCTTGTAGGGCATCAAATGTTTTATCAGCGATTAGTTTATTCACCTGGGCCATAAATAGTTGGAACTAAAATATTATCAATGCCTAGTATTTTACCAATAAATGAGGCAAGAACAAAGGCACCACTAACAATAAGTAAACCGATAAGACTTTGCCAGATTTTGGTAAAGGCAGCTTCAGCTTTTTTTGGGTCACCACTGGCGGAAAGGAAACCATAACCAGCTAAAATAATTTGAACGACAAAAAATATACCAGCGATGGCTCCGGCGAGTTTAAAGATATTACTTAATAGAGAAAATAATCCAGAACCTCCATCACTTTGGTATTGAGTTGGGTTTTCGATAGAACCAAGAATACTTAACATAATTTATTATAGAGTAGAATTTAAAATTTCGACACCAGTAAGAACGGTAATAAGTTGGATTATGAAATAAGCGGAAAAAACAATAATAAATCCAGTAATAGCACTGGTGAGAGTTTTTTTGGATTGTTCAGCTTTTTTTTGGTCACCATTGCCGGCGCCAGCAATCATGCCGATACCTCCAACAAGAATTAAAGCTAAAAAGATTATCCCGGCTAAGGTTAGGGAATTTTTTAGTAGAGGGCCAATAATTTGAGAAAGGCTAGTGTAAGAACTTAAGGTCACACCATCTTTTAATCGAGTTTCGGCTCCGATATCAACAGCAGCAATTAAATTATGACTCATGTAAGTGAATTATATATTAAAATTGGCAGACTATAAATGATAAGTTAGACTTTGGGGAATTAATGCTATAATACGGCACAAATTTTAAATTACTAATGTCTAATTTCTAATTTCTAATTAAAATCTTTATAATTAATATACTTATGAAAAAACTTGCCCAAGTGATATTCGTATTTAGTGTGTGGTGTTTAGCTTTGAATGTAAAACAAGTGGAGGCGAAAGTGATACCGACAGTGGTTAATCCAACAGTGGAAGCAAGCCCGACGGCAGAAGTATTACCAATAGTGACTCAAGTGGTTAATAATATAACTGAACCTAAGGGTAAAATAATAGAGGGGTATAAAAGAGAAAACTGGAAAGGATTTAATAGTTTAAAAGTTCTAACTGGTTGGGCAATTGATAAAGGAGTTTCAACTAATACATTAGTACTGTTATTATTATTACCGTTAGTAGCAACTCTAGTCTCGTTTTTGCATTATGTGGTGGGATTTTCGGGCTATGGGATTTTTATGCCGACAATGATTGCTATAGCATTTTTGGCGACAGGGGTGTTTGGAGGATTAATGCTGTTTGCCATTATATTAATAGTATCGATATTGAGTAATTTGGTTTTACGAAAATTAAAACTTCATTTTTGGCCAGCTAGATCTATAAGTTTGACGATGATTTCGATTGTGACTTTTTTATTAATGGTATTTTCTTCATTTGTAAAATGGATTGATATTAGTCAGATTTCAATTTTCCCAATATTGTTTATGATTTTATTGGCGGAGGAATTTAGCCGAACGCAATTAGTCAAAAGTAAAAATGAAGCAAAAAAATTAACGATAGGGACAATAATTTTGGCGATGACTGGAGCAGTAATTATGAATTTTTCAAGAGTTCAGAATTTTGTGTTAAATTCTCCAGATTTGATCGTTTTACTGGTGATTGTGGTTAATTTATTAGTGGGGAACTACAGTGGAATTAGATGGTCGGAAATAGGTAGATTTAAGAAGGCAATACGAGAAAGGAAATAAATTTCTAATTTCTAATGTCTAATTTCTAATTAAAACAATAAAAACATGTTTAGCTTAAGAAAATATCATAAGTTTTTGACGAAAAACGAGAGAAATAAGGTGTATTTGAGGAAAAATGTGATGCCAGGAAAAGGAATTGCCGATAGTAAATATAAAACAAAAATGATTTTGGCTAAAAATGGGGTAGCAGTGCCAAAATTAATTACTAGATTTAAAAATGAAAATGATTTGGAAAAATTTAGATGGGAGAATTTGGAAGGGAACTTTGTAATTAAACCAGAATCGGGTTATGGCGGTGAGGGAATTTTAATTATTCGGAAGCGGGGAAAATGGGCAGGAGAATGGCAAAAAATGAATGGTGAGGTGGTGACAACTCAAGATTTAAAATTGCAATGCCAAGAAATATTAGCGGGAAGATATAGCTTGCATGCAACTCCAGATACAGTGTTGGTGGAAGAACGAATTAAAATTCATCCATTATTTTTGGCTTTAACAAAATCGGGAACCCCAGATATTAGGGTAATTGTGTACAATCAAGTGCCAGTGATGGCCATGTTTAGAATTCCAACAGAGAAGTCGGGAGGGAAAGCTAATTTGCATCAAGGAGCAATTGGCTTGGGAGTAGATTTAGCGACAGGGATTACAACTTTTGGGGTAGAGGTTGGAGATAATCCGATTTATCGGATTTATGACTTTAATAAAAAGAAAAGAAGAAAAGTGAACGGAATTAAAATTCCTTTTTGGAGGGAAATTTTGGAAACGGCGATAAAATGTCAAAAAGCAATTCCTAGTTTGGGTTTTATTGGAGTGGATGTGGTATTGGATAAAGAAAAAGGGCCGGAAGTGTTGGAAATTAATGCGAGACCGGGATTGTCGATTCAACTATGTAATATGGCTGGTTTAAGATCACGATTGGAAAAAGTGGACGAAATGGAAGTAAGAAGTATTGATCATGGAATTACTTTGGCAAAATATTTGTTTGGGGAAAAGTTTTTTGAAAAAGTGGAAGAAAAAGAAAAAATAAAGACGGTGAAACCATTGGAAATAATAAAAATAAAAATACCAAAAGGATTTAAGCCAATGTTGCAAAAAAGTCCAATTTTAAAAAGAGGGAAACATAGGTTGGTAGAGGTAAGGGCAAAAATTGATACAGGAGCATTTAGAAGCTCAATTGATAGAAATTTGGCAGAGAAATTGGGATTGTTGTCTGATGATAGGGTGTTATACTATCGACATTATCGGTCAAGTTTGGGGAAACAAAAAGATAGACCAGTGATTGGAGTGACTTTTTGGTTAAATGATAAAAAAATAATGACGACAGTAAACGTGGCTGATAGAGATAAACTTAGAACGAAGTTTTTACTGGGGAGAAAAGATTTGGAAGGGTTTTTGGTTAGTGCAAAGAAGTAATTAATAATTAAAAATTAAGAATTAATAATATAAAACATGACTAAAATTGCAATATTTTTTGGAGGAAAAATTAGTCAACATTTGGTGTTGTTGAGAAAAGCGGCTAAACATTTAAATGCCATGCCTGACGGCAGGCAGGTGAGTTTGGATTTGGTGTCTTATAACAAAGTGACTTTTGATACAGAAACAAATGAAGTAGTTTTGAGGCCAAATTTACAAAGTGAAACTCAAATAAATAAATTTAGTAAATTTAAAAAAGCTGATGATTATGATGTAATATTTTTCCGAACTACTGGAAAACATTGGGAAGAAGTAGATTTGATACTTAATAGTATAAAAAGGGATGACGTGGTGGTAATTGATCCGTTAGTAAGAACCGGAAAACCAGATATGGCGTGTAAGGCTTGGCAAATGTTGGCTTTGAAGAAAACTGGGATTGAGGTGCCTAAAACAGTTTATGGAAGTTTGTGGTATTTATTTGAACAAATGAGATTGGGAACTTTTGAGTTTCCGGTGATTTTAAAGGGAAGTGGGGGAGATAGAGGAACTCGGGTTTTTAAAGCAGATAATTTGGAACAATTGGAAAAATTAGTGAGGGATTTGAGAAAAACGGAAACAGATGAAGGTAAAAGATATATGTTGCAAGAGTTTATTCCTAATGATGGGGATTATCGAGTATTAGTGTTGGGGGAAAAAGTGTTGGGAGTAATGAAAAGAAGTAGTCAAGATAAAAAAGAATTTAGAAATAATTATTCGGCGGGGGGAAGTGTAGAAATTGCTGATTTGCCAGAAAATATTAAACAATTGGCGGTGAAAGCGGCGAAGGTGTGTGGATTGGCAGTAGCGGGAGTAGATGTGGCGTTTCGCGATTTTGATATGACTAAACCGGTGATATGGGAAGTAAATAAAGGACCACAATTTAAAGGTTTTATGAAAGCAACAGGAATTGATGTACCAACTGAAATAGTTAAATTTTTAGTAAGTTTAAAAGTTAATAAATAAGATAATCTAAAAACAAAACTCTTGTTATGAATTTTTTGCCTCAGTCAATGTGGTCGCCCACGTTGAAATTCGTCGAAAAATTATAACTGCGAGTTTTTAGTGTTTTTATCAAAATATGAATAAAAAAATAATCACGTTTACTATGTCGTTGAGACAAAGCCAGTTTGAAGTTGATAGGCTAGAAACTGAGGCAAAGAAGTTGGGAGTTGAAGTTAACAGATCACTTTATAAAGATTTGAGTTTTAAGGTGGAAAATGGAGTGGCTAAAGCTTTGGTGAGAGGTGAAGAAATAAATTCTGAAAATACTTTGGGAATGTGGTTTAGAGTGGCTGGGACTAGGTCGGGGAAATATACTGAAGCTAGAAATTTACTATTAAGAATAGTAGGAAAAGACATTTTGGCAATTAATCGAGAGGGGTATTTGGGTTGGAATAGAATGGGGAAAATTGCTCAGCATGGAGTGTTTTTGGAAAATGATATTCCAGTGATACCGACAAGAATTTTTTATACTAAAAATCAAGTAATGGAAAGTAAATTTTGGCGAGAATTTGGCTGGCCGATAATTGCCAAACACGAAAGGGGATATCAAGGTAAATCAGTAAGAAAATTTGATGATTTTAAAGAATTAAGAAGATTTGTAAGAAAAATTAATGAGAAAAATTTGGGAATGTTTTTGTGGCAAAAATGTTTGCCAACAAAATGGGATATTAGAGTGATAGTGTTGGGGGGTAAAGTTTTAGGATCAATGAAAAGATCGGCAGCAGGTGATGAATTTAGAAGTAATTTTAGTTTGGGAGGAAGTGTGGAACCATGGAATTTGTCAGAAAATGATAGAGTTTTGGCTGAAAAAGTGGCTAAAGTTTGTGGATTGGATTATTGTGGAGTAGACATTATGAAGGACCTGCCTACCGGCAGGCAGGCAACTGAAGGAAAGAGTTTTATTTTGGAAGTTAACAGGCAATGCCAGTTTAAAGGTTTTGAACAATCGACTGGGATAAACGTGGCTAAAGCGGTGGTGGAGTTAATTTTAGAAAGGTCTGGCAAATAATTATTGATTAAGATAGACTAGAAATTACTTATGATGATGAATATATTGAAGATAATCTTAATGTCGATGACACCATTGGCAGAACAGAGATTAGCAATTCCAGTGGGAATAATTGGGTATCATTTAAATCCATTTTTGGTATTTTTGGTCAGTTTATTAGGGAGTTTTTTGCCAGCACCATTTATTTATATCTTTTTTAACAAGATATTTGCTTGGATGAAAACAATAAAACTACTGACTAAATTTACTAACTTTGTGGAGAATAAAGTTCAAAAAGGTTCCAAAAAATTGGAAAAATATAAAGAGATTGGATTGATAACTTTTGTAGGAATTCCATTGCCAACAACTGGTTTATGGACAGGAACGGCAATTGCGGCATTTATGGGATTAGATTTTAAAAAATCAATGTGGTGTGTGTTTTTAGGAGGAATAATTTCGGCGGTGATTATTACGATAGTGTCGGTGGTAGCACCAGCGGTGCTGGGATTGCATATTTAAATTTTCAATCTTCCCCAAACCCCTTCTTTGACAAGACGGGGCTTTAAGAATTTGTGTATTTAATTTTTGTTAAGTTGTTGGTAGAATAGGTTTACTTTTTGGGTGATTAGCTCAGTTGGTTAGAGCACTGTCCTGATAAGACAGGGGTCGGAGATTCGAGTTCTCCATCACCCACTTAAATGATAGAAAGAGATAGTGCTTCGGCAATTTATCGGTTTGCCACAAATGAACATTTTTTGAATTTTTATCATAAAACTGTTGAATCAGTAATGAAAAAAGGCGAAACTTGGGAAAAATGGCATAAATTTGAAACTAATAATGGAATTGTAGATTTTATTTGTCCTTTGGCATATACGGAACATTGTTTTGTAACTGGACATCAACAAGAAGCAATGGATCATCTAAATAAAATGGCAGAAAAACCATGGGAAAAGACATTTGTGGGTTTGCTTGAGAAGTATGGAGAAAGACGTAGGGCAGAATATATAACGAAGATGAGGATGGGAATAAGTGAGATGGATAGGTTGATATAGGATGGTATTTGGAATTAATTCGATTTCAGATTTGAGGGTGAGGGATTTGGTAGAATTAATGGATGAAGAAAAATGTGGGTAAAATTTTGAAGATATCAGGTTTGATTGGAGGGGTGTTTGTGTTGATTTTTGGGAATTTGAAAAATTTTTGGCGGACGGTTAGAATGGCGTTGAATAGAGAAAATTAGGTAGATGAAAAGAATTTTAATTGGAGGATTACTTTTTATAATTTTTGGATTGGGGAGCTGGTGGGTATTTAGTAATAGAGATAATATTTTGAGTCCAAGTTCGGATAAAAAAACCCTTCGGCAGGCTCAGGATGAATTGATAACTTTTGGGTTTTTGCCAACTTGGATGGTGGGGAAGACCAGAACTTATGGAAAAGAAGTGTCACATTTGATTTTTTTGGGAATTGAGAGTGATGAAAAAGGGAATTTGATTTGGGATACTCAAGCGAAAAAAATAAATAATCAAGATTATTTGGCTCAAAAAGATAAGATAAAGATATCTGGAGGCAAAAATATTTTGGGAATTAAATTATTTAAAGATGAAAAATTAAAGAAACTTTTGGCTGATGAAAAGGCAAAAGACAACTTAATTAGTCAAGTTATAGAGGTTGTAAGTGAGGGTGGGTTTGATGGAGTGAATGTGGATTTTGAATTTCAAAATAACCAAACCGCGGTTTTGGGAGAGAATTTTGGTGGGTTTTTGGAAAAACTAAAAAAAAGTAATGTGGGTGAGGTAAGTGTGGATGTGTTTGCTAATACTATTATTAAAGGGGAGACAGATAAATTAATTGGTTTATTAGAAAAAATAGATTATTTGGTGGTGATGGCATATGACTTTAATCGACCAGGGGTGAATTATGCTGGAGCGGTAGCCCCGATAAGTTCTAAACCTGGGGATAGAAATATAAATGAAGTAATAGAAAAAATTATTAGCGGGAGTTTGGATAAAAATAAAATAATTATGGCTTACCCCTTGTATGGTTACGAATGGAAAACAGAGACGAGTGATTTTGAATCAAAAGTGATTAGAGGTTGGTATCAAATGGCGAGTTGGAATAGAGTAAAAAGTTTAATTAAAGATAAAAATTTAGTGGTAAATTTTGATGAATTATCAATGTCGCCGTGGATTAATTTTGAAGAAAATAGGGTAAACCGTCAGATTTACTTTGAAAATGAGAAGAGTTTAAAAGCGAAAATTGATTTAGTAAGACAGAATAAATTAAGAGGATACGGTTTTTGGGCATTGGGCTATGAGGGGGAAGATATTAGTGTGTGGAATTTATAAAAAGATAATTATTTTTAAACCTAAATTAACGAGTTTTTGGTTGTTGACGATTAGGTTAGTTTTAGATACAATAAACCCACTTGATAATGCTAAGGATTAATTTCAATCAATTTAAAAAAACTTTAGGGAGGTCTGTCGAGCTGGAATAAGTTATAAATTGATGGAAAATGACGCCGAAAGCAATCAAGCTTTCGGTTTTTTTATGCTCCGAAAGAAGCACATTATAAAAAATGAGGGCCTGTGGCTTAGTTGGTTATAGCGCCTCATTTGCAATGAGGAGGTCGGGAGTTCGACTCTCCCCAGGTCCACTCAATTTTAATTAATAATTAAAAATTAATAATTAAGAATTGAACTTAGAAATAAGGGAAGAAAGAAATTTGTTCCCTTAAACTAGGTATTTGAACATTAACAATTTATTGAATCGAAGTAATTTATTTTCAATTTCGTCGAAATCTTGGCAACTAAATTGAGTTGCCAAAATGTTGAGCAAAATTTTAATAAAGCAAATGGTGGATGCCTTGGTTGCTAAAGCCGAAGAAGGACGCGGAAGAC
>Ga0209373_10000773_pt1 | contig 44830 bp, 36 predicted proteins | sample Higcelweek5metaG_FD_187173 | JGI IMG/M metagenome (GOLD analysis project Ga0209373, IMG submission 187173) | Freshwater pond sediment microbial communities from the University of Edinburgh, under environmental carbon perturbations - High... | ecosystem: Environmental > Aquatic > Freshwater >... | reverse complement strand
CAGATCGGCCGCCAGCAGCGCTTTCATTTCGAAACCGCCATGATCAGAGGCAAGAGCAAGGATGGGAAGGGGCATCGGACCGGTTCCGTCAGGTCATCGAAGCGGCCTAGATACCATATGTCGCTCGCGAATGCCAATGCGCCACCAGCCGATGGGGAATGCAGCGCAGTGGAGCGTTGATCCCACCCGTCCGGTGGAGTCGCCCCGGTTTCACCAAGCTTCCTCCGCCAATAGAACACGAAAAACGGACAGAGAGACTGACCAATTAACCCTTCTCCAGAACGACGATTACTGACCTCAGCCATAAGCGCAAGAATTCGTTATTCGCCCCTCAAAGATTTGAATTGACATGGTTGTTTCTGCATGTCTTCAATATCCCAAACCTACAGCGATAACTGGCGGATAAAAAGATGAGCGAGACGCCCCAGGAAAAAACCAATCGCGATGATCTGCTGCGGATGGCCGTTGAGGTTGTCGCGGCTTATGTTGGAAAGAACCCAATCCCAGCCGGACAGCTTCCCGACCTGATCAATACGGTCTATGGCTCGCTGTCCTCTCTGGAGGGGGGCCAGCCGGAAGCCAAGCCGGAAGCGCCCAAGCCGGCGATCGCGGTCAAGCGGTCGGTGACCCCGGATTACATCATCTGCCTTGAAGACGGCAAAAAGCTCAAGATGTTGAAGCGGCACCTCCGCACCACCTACAACATCACCCCGGATGAGTATCGCGCCAAGTGGGGTTTGCCGCCGGATTACCCGATGGTCGCCCCCAATTACGCCGCGCAGCGTTCGGACTTCGCCAAGAAAATCGGCCTCGGCCGCAAGGGTAGCGACTCAAGCGAAGACAATCCCCGGCGCGGCCGGCGGTAATCTTCTCCCGCCCCCGCCTGTCCCAGTGACGGGCGGGGGCGCGCCCTCACCCGGGGGTGTCGCCGTTGTTCCGCCGGGCCAGGACATACTCAAGACGCCGTAAGGCTTGCTGACGCATCAGCGCCTCCCCGGCCGTGGCCGGGACGGACACCGAGACCTCGGTCAAGGTTGGCACATGAAACGCCGACACTTTGACCAGAGCGCCGATTCGGTGGAACTCAAACAAAACCTCGCCTGCCATCGCCATTGTCCGCTCCCGTGATCCAGGCCGCTTGTCTGCCGGAAGCAAAATGATACCCTGCGGGCGGTTCGTCCACCCCTCCCCCCGTCCAGGGTTCCCGTCTCATGTCTCTGACTGCTGCTACCGACGCTTTGCTCCGGATCGCCCAGGCGCTTGAACGGCTGGCGCCCCCGCCCCCTGCCCCGAGTGATCTGGCCGCTGCCGATGCGTTCGTCTGGTCGCCCGATCCTGACCGGCTGGAACCGGTGGCAACGGTCAACCGGGTGGAGATCGCGTTGCTGTGCGGGATCGAATCCCAGCGCGAACAGCTTCTCGCCAATACCCGCCGCTTTGCCCGGGGTCTGCCCGCGAATAACGCGTTGCTATGGGGGGCACGCGGCACCGGCAAAAGTTCGCTGGTCAAAGCGGTGCACGCCACCATCAATGCTGAAATGCCTCAGGCTTTGGCTCTGGTTGAAATCCACCGCGAGGACATTCCCACCCTACCCCGCTGCCTACATTTGCTGCGCGACAGCGGCCGCCGCTGCATTCTGTTCTGCGACGATCTGTCGTTCGACCAGCAGGACGACGCCTATAAGTCCCTGAAAGCGGTGTTAGAAGGCGGGATCGAGGGTCGTCCTGGCAATGTGGTGTTTTATGCCACCTCGAACCGGCGGCATTTGATGGCGCGGGACATGATCGACAATGAACGGGCCACTGCGATCAACCCCGGCGAGGCGATCGAAGAGAAGGTTTCGCTATCGGACCGTTTCGGCCTGTGGCTGGGCTTCCACCATCTCGACCAGGACACCTTTCTGGCCATTATCGAAGGCTATGTTCGCTACTATCATCTGGTGATCGAGCCCGAGGCTTTGCGCCGGGCCGCCAATGAATGGACGGTGACGCGGGGGGCTCGCTCCGGCCGGGTAGCGTGGCAATTCATTCAGGATCTGGCCGGGCAGTTGGAGCAGAAGCTCGACTGAATGTCGGGCTGCCGCCCGAACCCGCCCGGGGCGATGCCCCGGACCCCCTTTCTTTTTGAAAAGAAGGGGGGGCCGGCCGCTCTGTTTTACCCTCTGGCGCCGCCGAGCAGGCCGCGCGCGATCACCTGGGCCTGGATTTCCGCCGCACCCTCAAAAATATTGAGAATCCGCGCATCACAGAGCAACCGGCTGACCGGATATTCCTCGGCATAACCATTGCCGCCATGGACCTGAAGCGCATTATCGGCGTTAGCCCAGGCCACCCGCGCGGCGAGCAATTTGGCCATCCCCGCCTCAATATCGCAGCGGTGGTCATGATCTTTTTCCCGGGCGGCAAAATAGGTCAATTGCCGGGCCACCATCGTCTCAACCGCCATCCAGGCCAGCTTGCTGCCAACCCGGGGGAACTCATAAATCGGCTTGCCGAACTGAACCCGCTCGGTCGCGTAGCGCAAACCGGTTTCCATCGCCGCCTGAGCCACCCCGACTGCCCGGGCTGCCGTCTGAATTCGGGCGGATTCGAACGTCTGCATCAATTGCTTGAAGCCCTGCCCTTCGATGCCACCGAGCAGATTCGCTGCCGGTACGCTGAACCCGTCGAAGCCGAGTTCATATTCCTTCATGCCGCGATAGCCCAACACCCGGATCTCGCCGCCGCTCATCCCCTCGGCCGGAAAGGGGGTGTCCTCCGTGCCGCGCGGCTTGGGCGCGAGCAGCATTGACAGGCCCCGGTAATCGCTGCTGGCCGGATCGGTTCGCACCAACAGGGTCATCAGATCAGACCGGGCGGCATGGGTGATCCAGGTCTTCGCCCCGGTGATGCGATAAACCTCACCTTCGCGCACCGCCCGGGTCCGCAAAGCGCCCAGATCCGAACCGGTATTCGGTTCAGTGAAGACGGCGGTCGGCAAAATCTCGCCTGAGGCGATCCGGGGCAGCCATTCTTCCTTCTGCTCCGGCGTCCCGCCAAGGCGGATCAATTCTCCAGCAATCTCCGAGCGGGTGCCAAGCGAGCCGACCCCGATATAGCCGCGGGACAATTCCTCGGTCACCACACACATCGCGGTCTTGCCCAGACCGAGCCCGCCATACTCCTCGGGCAAAGTCAGGCCGAACACCCCGAGTTCCGCGACCTTGTCCACCACCTCGATCGGGATCAATTGATCGGCAAGATGCCAGTGATGGGCATAAGGCACCACCTCGGCCTCGACGAAGCGCCGGAACTGATCCTGGATCAGAGTCAGGGTTTCGTCGTCAAAGCCGGGATCACCGAAATGATGGCCGTCGCGGATCAAAACGGCAATCGCCTGCCGCACCGCAGCGGTGGCGCCCTGGCCACGCAGCACACGTTCGGCCGGATCGGACAAAGCATGCAGATCGGCCGACTCAAGACCGAGATCACTGGGACGAATAATCTCGCCCTGACTCATTGGAATCCCGCCGTGGATCTGGCCAAGATATTCGCCGAAAGCGGCCTGAACCAACAGGGATTCCAGCTCTCCCAACTTGCCATCCGCTTCCAACCGGCGTGCCCACCCCAGCATCTGCCGCAAGGCGGCGACAGTGGTAGCCAACCAAGCATAGCCATGGGCGGCGGTCTGATGGGTTTCCAGCAAATCGGCAGCAATCTTGCCGTCGCGCGACACCAGCGCCGCAACCCGGATGCGGGCCAAAGCCTCGATACGCCCGGCCGCCACCAGGGCAGCATCACAGGTGGCAAGCAGATCGGGCAACAGAACGGTCATGACGAGCCCCTTTGAACAAACGATGAAGATCAGACTCCCGCCCAACCCCCCTTTATTTTTGAAAAGAAAGGGGGTTTGGGGGCGTGCCCCCAAGCGGGGAGCGGGGCGGCAGCCCCGTCAGCCTTCGATACAATCCTCGACGGTGAGGCGACCGGGTTTCAACGCCTGCACCAGCACCGCCATATTGCCGGGCTTATGCTGGTTCCTCAGCATCCGCATATGGGCCAGCGGAATATCGTCCCACGAATAAACCTCGGACATGCAGGGATCAATCCGCCGTTCAATCACCAGCTGATTGGCCTGAGACGCCTGAAGCAAATTGGCAAAATGGCTGCCCTGAATCCGCTTCTGCCGCATCCAGACAAAGCGGGCATCAAAGGTCAGATTGAACCCGGTGGTGCCAGCACAAAACACCACCATCCCCCCCCGCTTGACCACGTTGCAGGAGACCGGGAAGGTCGATTCGCCGGGATGTTCGAACACGAAATCGACGTCATTGCCCTTGCCGGTGATGTCCCAGATCGCCTTACCGAAGGCCCGGACCTTCTTCATGTACTCGGCAAACACCGCCGGATCGCCATCGACGTCGGGCAACTGGCCCCAGCAATCGAAATCCTTCCGGTTAACGACCCCCTTCGCGCCGAGACTCATCACGAAATCGCGCTTGTCCTCTTCGGACACCACCCCGATGGCATTGCCGCCCGACACCGCGATCAATTGCACCGCCATCGAGCCGAGACCGCCCGCCGCGCCCCACACCAGCACATTATGACCGGGCCGCAGCACATGGGGACGATGGCCGAACAACATCCGGTAAGCGGTGGCCAACGTCAGGGTGTAACAGGCACTGGCTTCCCAGGTCAGATGACGCGGCCGGGCCATCAATTGCTGGGCCTGGACCCGGGCGAACTGGGCGAATGACCCGTCCGGGGTCTCATAGCCCCAAATCCGCTGGCTCGGCGAATTCATCGGATCGCCGCCGTTACATTCCTCGTCGTCGCCATCGGTCTGGTTGCAGTGAACCACCACCTCGTCGCCGACTTTCCAGCGTTTGACCTTGTTTCCGACCGCCCACACCACGCCGGAGGCATCGGAGCCGGCAATATGATAGGCCGCCTTATGATAATCGAACGGCGAGATCGGCTTGCCGAGGCAGGCCCACACCCCGTTGTAATTGACCCCGGCGGCCATCACCATGACCAGCACTTCATGGGAATCAACCGTCGGCGTCTCGACCACTTCTACCTGCATCGCCGTCTCCGGCGGGCCATGGCGGTCGCGCCGGATCGCCCAGGCGTACATCTGCCGGGGAACATGGCCGAGCGGCGGAATTTCCCCGACTTCGTAAAGATCCTTGCCAGCCGCCCCCGAGGCGGGACCGGCCAAGTTGACGGATTCGTTCATGCGCGATCTCCCTGCGCGGAGCGAAAGCCTTCGGGTTCTCGGCCCGATTCCGGCTCGCCTGTTGCGACGCTTTTAAAGATGGGTTTTATCGTTTTATCGCTTTTTTTGCAATGCACAAAATGTTAGTTTGTTTCACTCAAGCCGTGGCCTGAGAAATTATCGATCCTCCAGCCGATTGAGCCGCCAATGACCGAGCCCCGCCCCTCGTCCCCGTCGCGTGACACGCCTTGGTTGTTCCGGACCTATTCCGGCCACAGTTCGGCGGCCGAGTCCAACCGTCTGTACCGGACCAATCTGGCCAAAGGACAAACCGGTCTGTCGATCGCCTTCGACCTGCCTACCCAGACCGGCTACGACAGCGATCACCCGCTGGCCCGGGGGGAAGTCGGCAAGGTCGGCGTCCCGATCTGTCATATCGGCGACATGACCACGCTTTTCGAGGGCATCCCGCTCGAAAAGATGAACACTTCGATGACAATCAACGCTCCGGCGGCGTGGCTGCTGGCGCTTTACGTCGCCACCGCCGAACGCCAGGGGGCGCGGCGCGACCAATTGTCCGGCACCACCCAGAACGATGTGATCAAGGAATATCTGTCGCGCGGCACCCACATCTTCCCGCCGCGTCCGTCGCTGCGGCTGACCGGCGATGTGATCACCTTTGCCTGTCGCGAGATTCCGAAATGGAATCCGATCAATGTCTGCTCCTACCACCTCCAGGAGGCGGGAGCGACGCCGGAACAGGAACTGGCGATTGCCCTGGCCACAGCGGTCGCGGTGCTCGACACGGTGCGGCCGCAGGTCGCCGCCGCCGATTTCCCCCAGATGGTCGGGCGGATCAGTTTCTTCGTGAATGCCGGAATCCGCTTCATCACCGAATTGTGCAAGATGCGCGCCTTCACCCGGCTGTGGGATGAGATCTGTCAGGACCGTTACGGGGTGGAAGATCCGAAATTGCGGCGCTTCCGCTACGGGGTGCAGGTCAATTCGCTCGGCCTGACCGAGCCGCAGCCGGAAAACAATGTCTATCGCATCCTGCTGGAAATGCTGGCGGTGGTGCTGTCGAAGGACGCCCGGGCCCGCGCCGTGCAATTGCCGGCCTGGAATGAAGCCCTCGGCCTGCCCCGGCCGTGGGATCAGCAATGGTCACTGCGGTTACAGCAGATCATCGCCTACGAAACCGATCTGCTGGATTATGAGGATATCTTCGCCGGCAGCACGGTGATTGAAGCCAAAGTCACCGCCTTGGCCGCCGAAGCCCGCGCCGCTCTGGCCAGGATCGATGCCGAGGGCGGAGCGGTGGCCGCGATCGAACGCGGCAGCCTCAAACAGGCCCTGGTCGAAGCCAACAGCCGTCGCGTCGCCGCGATCGAATCCGGGGATCAGGTAGTGGTGGGGGTCAATCGCTGGACCGAAACCGAGCCGAGCCCGCTGACCGCCGGGGCGGATGCGGTGCAAAGCGTCTCGCCCGAAGCCGAAGCCGAACAGATCGCCCGGCTCCAGTCGTTCCGCGCCGGCCGCGATGCCAAAGCGGTTGCCGCCGCTTTGGATGAATTGCGCGCCGCCGCGCAGGAAGAGCGGAACGTCATGCCGGCCTCGATCACCTGCGCCCATGCCGGCGTCACCACCGGAGAATGGACCGAAACCTTGCGCCAAGTGTGGGGCGAATATCGGGCTCCGACCGGAGTCAGCGGCGCCGCCACCACCGATTCGGTTCCCCTCGCCAGCCTGCGCGAACGGGTCGAAGCGGTTTCGGCCAAACTCGGCCGCCGGGTTAAAATCCTGGTCGGTAAACCCGGCCTCGACGGTCATTCCAACGGGGCCGAACAAATCGCCGTGCGGGCGCGCGATGCCGGGTTCGAAGTGGTCTATGAAGGCATTCGCCTGACCCCGGCCCAGATCGTCAATACCGCCCTGGAAGAAAGTGTCCACTTGGTCGGCCTGTCGATCCTGTCCGGCAGCCACCTGCCCCTGGTCGGGGAGGTGCTGGAACGGATGCGCGCGGCCGGACTGGAAGATATTCCGGTGGTGGCCGGCGGGATTATTCCGCCGGAAGACGAAGCCGCTTTGTTGCGGGCCGGCTGTGCCCGGATCTATACCCCGAAGGATTATGAAATCGGACGGATTCTGGCCGATATCCTCGACGTGCTGGACGGACAGTAACCTAAAAACAAAGGGGGTCCGGGGCATCGCCCCGGGCGGGCGCGGGCGGCAGCCCGCTAACCTTGCCCCAGGCCCGAAGCATCTCGGCCACGCTCCAGGCCTGCGCGGGACAGCCGCGCGGCCGATGCGGCGCGGCCCCATCAAACACTTCGGCCAAAGTGCCCAAACACCCCTCAGCCAAAGTCCCGGCCAAAGGCGCGAGAAAACGGCGGGCGCCGGCCCCGTCCTCGGGATAGAGCCGTAGCCACGCATCAACCAGCGGACCAAACAACCAGGGCCAGACCGTGCCGCGATGGTACGCCGCATCGCGACAATGCAGATCGCCGATATAAGACGGCCGATAATCCGGCGCGGCCGGATCAAGCGAGCGCAGCCCGACCGGGGTCACCAGCCGCTCCACCACCACCGCCAGCACCGCCGGCCAATGCTCCGGCGCCAGCACCGGATGCGGCAGCGACATCGCCAGCAGCTGATTCGGCCGACAGACCGGATCGTCACCGTCCTCCCCATCGACCCGGTCAAACAAAAAGCCGGTCGCCGGATTCCAGAAACGGCGATTGAACGAGTCCCGGACCCGCGCGGCCTCGGCCGCCACGTCGCCCGCTTCCACCGAGAAACCGGCCTCGCCCAGCCAGCCCGCCATCAGGACCAGCGCATGATACCAGAGGGCATTGATCTCGACCGGCTTACCCCGGCGTGGGGTCGCTGAATCCATCCAGGTCAGCATCAGACCGGGCACGCCCTCGCGCAGCAAACCGTCGGCCGGATCAATGCCGATGCCGAACCGGGTGCCGGCCCGATGGGCAGCCAGACACCGCCGCAGCACCGGCAGCAGCCGAGCGAGAGTGTCACGGTCCCCGGTATAGGCCAGGTAACGGCCCACCGCATGGAAGAACCACAGACTGGCATCAACCGCGTGATAAACCCCGGCGCTGCCGCCATCGGGAATGTTGTTGGGAATCAGCCCGTCGCGTTCATAAGCGGCAAAAGTCAGCAGGATCGAACGGGCCAGATCAGCGCGGCCGGTGACCAGGGTCAAGCCTTCCAGCGCGATCATCGTGTCGCGCCCCCAATCATTGAACCAGGGATAGCCGGCGATCACACTGACCAGGGTTTCGCCCCCAGCCCGGACCCGGGCGTCGAGATCATCGCGCCCGCGCGGCGCAAACAGAAAAGCATCCGCCGCCAGCACCAGAAGCCGGCCGATCGGATCGCGCGCTGCCGGCACGGCCGCCGCAATCAGCCGCTGCCGCCGCCCCCGTTCCGCCGCCTCGGCCGTGGCCGCATCCTGGGCCAGGGCCATCGGCCAGGATTCGGCCGAAGCCACCAGTTCCGCCCCGCGCGCGTCGAGCGTCAGGCGCAATACGCCCGGGCTCCACACCGGCCCCTGCCGGGCATAATCCCGCGCCGCTTCCACCGGATAAAACGCGGTTTCGACCCGGCCCGCATCAAACGCCCGTTCGACCGCCGCCGCCGTGACCACCAGCCGCAACGGCGGAAACGGCCCCTGGTGGAGTTCGATCCGGCCTTCAGGAAGCAAAGTCACCGAGGCCGGAAACAAAGTCTGGTCAGCCGGCCCGTCATTGCCGCGTACATGAGTCCACGGCCGCAGTTCCAGGAGAAGCGGTTCGCCGCTCCGATCCAGCCGCCGCCAAGCAATCAGAGTGGTATTCTGCCGCCACGGCATCACCACCCGCCGCTCGATCTCGATCCCGTCGCGGGCAAAGCACCACACCGGCAGACCGAGTTCTAACCGTACTTCGACCAGAGCCTGATCGAGGACGAAAGACGAACCATCGGCGCGATGAATCGTCTCATCGAGGCGATCGAGCAGGATGGTTCGGCCGGACCCGGGTAAAGCCGCCACCAGCAGCCCGTCATGGCGCCGCGCCACCCCGCCCCCCAGCCGACCGGCGGCATAGCCCCCCAGACCGTTGGTCACCATCCATTCCCGTTGTCCGGTGCCGCCGGGACCGGAGAGCCGCAGCGAGATGTCGGGCAGGTCCATGGCAGATCCTCGCGACCGGAGTGGGCTCTGTTCAAGGTGACTCCACCGGTTCGCCCTGTCCAGCGTGAGACCGGACGTCGGTACGCTCCGAAAAGATCCGCGAGGCAGACCAACCTCCTTCGGGACTAGGCGGAAGGGTGGCGTGGCGGATTCCCGCTCGTCACTGGGGCCATAGGGTTGCTATGCTCAGAGCGGGGTTTGCTCAACACATCAACAGGGAATGGAAGCCGATGGCCCGGATCGCGGTTGTCGAGGACGAGACTCATCTCCGGGGAGATCTGGTCGAGTACCTGTCCGCCTGTGGCCACGAGGTGACGGGCTGTGCCGATGGCAGCGCACTCGACGCCCTGCTCGCCCGCCAGGGAATCGATATTCTGATTCTCGATGTCAATTTGCCCGGTGAGGGCGGATTTTCGATCGCCAACCGGCTCCGGGTTCAATCGGACATCGGCATTATCATGCTGACGGCGCGCGGTCTCAATGTCGATCGGGTGGTCGGGTTGGAAGTCGGTGCCGACGTTTATCTGGTCAAGCCGGTCGAATTGCGCGAACTCGAAGCCCAGGTCCGCAGCCTCGCCCGCCGACTGCGGCTTGGGGCGACACCACCGCCGGACGCCGCCTCGGCACCGACGGTCAGTCCGGCGCGCTGGACCTTCGATCAATTGACCTGGACACTGATCGCTCCCGATGGCCGGGCCGTCAAACTGACCGGCAACGAGCGGGTCTTCGTCACCTTGCTGGTGGCCGAGCCGGGCGAACCGGTCTCACGCGACACGATTTTCCGGGCGCTGGGCAAACGCGGCTGGGATCCGGCCGACCGCTCGGTCGATTCGATGGTCCGCCGCCTGCGCGCCAAGGGAACCGAAATGCTGGGTCAGCCTCTGCCGATCGAATCCGTTCATGGCATCGGCTATGCGTTCGCTGGGCCGATCGCCCCGGCCGAGGCCCGCTGACACGATGGGCACCAACTCACGCCGCCTGCGTTTCGCCAAGACCACGCCCAGCAGCCCGCTCCCGGTGACGGTTGAGCCCTGGCCGGTACTGGTGGTTGATGATGACCCCGAAATCCACGCCATGACCCGGTTGTTGTTGCGGGATATGGAGTTCGAGGGACGGCCGTTTCTGTGCCTCACCGCCGCTTCGGCGGCGGAGGCGCAGGCGGTGCTGGAACGCTCCCCCGACCTGCCGGTGATGTTGCTTGACGTGGTGATGGAGACCCCGGACGCGGGTCTGCGGCTGGTGCGCTGGGTACGTGAACAGCAGGGCAATCACCGGATCCGGATCATTCTTCGCACCGGCCAGCCCGGTGATGCCCCGGAACGGGATGTGGTGGTCACGCATGACATCAATGATTACAAAAACAAAACCGAACTGACCGCGCAGAAGCTGTTCACCGCCTTGGTGGGGGCGCTGCGGGCGTGGCGCGACATGTCCACGATTGTTCGTCTCAATCATGAACTGACCACCCTCAACCAGACGCTGGAACAGCGAGTCACCGAGCGGACTCACGACCTTGAACAGGCGGTTACGGCGCTAGGTCAGGCCAAGCAGGAGGTGGAAAGCGCGCTGATCGCTGAAAACGAGGCGCGGCGGCAGGTCCGTCAGTTCCTGTCGATGATGTCACACGAATTCCGGACTCCGCTGGCGGTGATCGATTCCGCCGCGCAATTGCTGCGGATGCACGCGGAAAAGGCCGGGTTTGACAGTGGTGACCGGCTCGACACCATTCGCGGTGGAGTTCAGCGTCTGCTCGATTTGATCGACACCTGTCTGGCCGATGAACAACTCGAATCCGGCCGGATCGTGCTGCATCGTCAGATGGTCACGCTGGCCCCGCTGATCGAGCATGCGTTGGACCAGCAGCGGTTGGTTGCCCCGTCTCACCGGTACCGGGTCGAGGTTCCGGCCGGACTGCTGGCCTGGGCGGATCCGACCTTGCTGGGCTTGGTGCTCAACAATCTGATCGGCAATGCGGTCAAATATTCGCCCCCGGAGAGCGAGGTGGCCATCTCTGCCGTTTCGGTCGGCAATGATGTCGCGATCCTGGTTGAAGACCGGGGGATTGGGATCCCGGAGGCCGATCTGCCCGGGATTTTTGAACGGTTTCACCGGGCCGCGAATGCCGGAGCCGTGGCCGGTTCGGGGATCGGTCTGCACATGGTCCGCCAGATTATCACGATGCACGATGGCGTGATCGAGGTCGCCAGCCGTCCCGGTCAGGGCACTCGGATCACCATTCGGTTACGCGCCAGTCCGCCTTAACCTCTCATTGCGGGGCTGCCGCCCCGGTCCCCGCTTGGGGGCAGTCGCCCCCAAACCCCCTCCTTTTTCAAAAAAGCGGGGCCGTTTCCGGCCCCGCTTCTCTTTAAGCTTAATAGCGGTAGGTTTCGGGCTTGAACGGCCCTTCGACCGCGACCCCGATATAATCGGCCTGTTTCTGGTTGAGCTGGGTCAAGGTCGCGCCCAGTTTGGCGAGGTGGAGGGACGCCACTTTCTCGTCAAGATGCTTCGGCAGGACGTAGACCTTGCGCTCGTACTTGTCAGGGTTGATGAAGATTTCGATCTGGGCCAGCACCTGATTGGTGAAAGAGGCGCTCATCACGAAGCTCGGATGGCCGGTGGCGCAGCCGAGATTGACCAGACGACCTTCGGCCAGCAGCAGAATCCGCTTGCCGTCGGGGAATTTAATCTCATCCACCTGTGGCTTGATGTTGGTCCAAGTGAAGTTCTTCAGGGCGGCGACCTGAATTTCGCTGTCGAAATGGCCGATGTTGCAGACGATTGCCCGGTCCTTCATCGCCCGCATGTGGTCGAGGGTGATGACATCGACATTGCCGGTGGTGGTGACGAAGATGTCGCCGCGCGGAGCGGCCTCTTCCATCGTCAGCACTTCATAGCCTTCCATGCAGGCCTGAAGGGCGCAGATCGGATCGATTTCGGTCACGATCACCCGACAGCCCTGGCTGGCCAGGGATTCGGCCGAGCCCTTGCCGACATCGCCGAAGCCGGCGACCACGGCCACTTTGCCGGCGAGCATCACGTCGGTCGCGCGGCGGATGCCGTCAACCAGCGATTCACGGCAGCCATATTTGTTATCGAACTTCGACTTGGTGACCGAATCATTGACGTTGATCGCCGGCCACAGCAGGGTGCCCTTCTTCTCCATCTCATAGAGACGGTGCACGCCGGTGGTGGTTTCCTCGGTGACGCCCCGGATCGCCACGCCATTGCGCGAATAGAAGGTCGGGTCGGCGGCGAGCTTCTTCTTGATCGCGGCGAACAGGAATTCCTCTTCCTCGCAGGTCGGAGTGGCCAGTACCGACAGATCCTTTTCGGCGCGCATGCCGAGATGGATCAGCAGGGTAGCGTCGCCGCCATCGTCGAGAATCATGTTCGGGCAACCGCCATCGGCCCATTCGAAGATCCGGTGGGTGTAGTCCCAATACTCTTCCAGGCTCTCGCCCTTGACCGCGAAGACCGGGGTGCCGGCAGCGGCGATCGCGGCGGCAGCGTGGTCCTGGGTCGAGAAGATGTTACAGGAGGCCCACCGCACGTCGGCGCCCAGCACCTTCAGGGTCTCGATCAGCACACCCGTTTGAATCGTCATGTGCAGGGAACCGGCGATCCGGGCGCCTTTCAGCGGCTGGAGCGGACCGAATTCCTCGCGGGTGGCCATCAGGCCGGGCATCTCGCTCTCGGCGATGTCGAGTTCCTTACGGCCCCACTCGGCCAACGCGATATCGGCAACCTTATAGTCGGTGACGGTGCTCATGCGGTTCCCCTGTCGAACGGTCGGAATGCTGGATCAGGGTGTAGCAGTCTGGCCGACAAAAAACAACTTTATATAAAGATATCTTTATGTCGGCATGGGTTTCCGGCGCAATCCGCCCTTTAGCGGGAGGAGCGCCCCTACCCTTTCGGCAGTCATTTTCCACTAAATTACTGATTTTAAACGATTTGCCGAATAGCCATAAAAACACTAGGCATTTTTTGCTTCCGTCAGGGGGGGGAGGTCATTTATAAAATCGGTGACCGTGATTGGTATTGTCGATAACCACTAGAGGAGAACAGCCTTGCGCGACAGGCTCCTCCCAGCTTCGATGCTGGTGATTCTGGCTGCGACGTCCCCGGCCTTGGCTGGCGAAAAAACCAGCCCTTTTCCCGTTTCCTCCGCTCCTGCGGTGGTGCGCCTTGCCGCCGCCGAGGGACCGATGACGGCGTCGGTTTCCCCCACTGCCCCGCGTGAGCCCCGGCTTGCTGCCGTGCCGCGCCCGCTGGCGCCCGATGACGCCGAGATCTACCGCCGCGTCCTCGACCTTCAGGCGCGCAGCGACTGGGCCGGTGCCGAGCGCGAACTGGCGGCGGTTGGCGATGATTTGCTGGTCGATCTGCTCCAGTCCCGCCGCGTTTCGGCTGGCGCCAAGAGTGCGTCGTCCCGTCGTGGTGCGTCGGGGCTCCGTCGCGGGTCGCGCGGGATCGATCTCGATGCCGATGGCGCGATGTGGGAAGAGAGCGCCTTTGATACCGATGAGGCTTCGTCCCGGATGCGGGCGCTGAAGAGTCGGTTGCGCCAGACCTTGCGCGATGGCGGCAGTGGCCGGCCGGAACAGATCCTGGCTTCGTCTGAGATGCAGGGGCTGAGCCAGCTTGACCAGGACCGGTTGCGGCTGATGGTCGCGGCCAATCATTTTGCCGGGGGCCGGGATCAGGCCGCCGCAACTCTGGCGGAAGCGGCGGCGCTGCGGTCGGGCGAGGATTTGCCGACGGCGCATTGGGTTGCCGGTCTCGCCCTGTGGCGGGCGGGCAAGCCTGATTTGGCCCGGCGTCATTTCGAGGATGCGGCCACTCATGCGGATGATCATGACTGGCTGAGTGCGGCGGCGGCGTTTTGGGCGGGACGGGCCAATCTGGTCAATCACCGGCCCGAGGCGGTCAACCACTGGATGGAAATCGCCGCCAGTTATCCCCGCACGTTCTATGGACTGCTGGCCCGGTCCTGGCTGGGCTATCCGGTCAGCTTCTCGTGGACTCAGGCCGCGTTTACCGAACAGGATGCGGCCCTTTTGTTGCAGATTCCGGCGGCGCGGCGGGGTCTGGCCCTGCTCCAGTTGGGCGAGAATGACGCGGCGGAAGCGGAACTGACCCAGTTGGCGACGTTTGTGACCCGTCCGGTCGGGCAGGCCATGGCCGCTCTGGCCCAGACGGCGCAGATGCCGGGGTTGACCCTGGCGCTGAATGCCGGGGATACGCAACGCCGTGACGCGGCGGCTTATCCGCTGCCGGAGTGGGCGCCGCAAGGGGGCTGGCGGATTGATCGGGCCTTGGTGTTGGCGTTGGCCCGTCAGGAATCGTCGTTTAATCCGGAGGCGCGCGCGCCTTCCGGGGCGGCCGGGTTGATGCAATTGATGCCGGCCACCGCCCGTGCGGTTGGCGGGCCATCGGCCCACACCCGGCTGCACGATCCGGCGGTCAATCTCAATTTGGGGCAGCGTTATATTAGCCGTTTGCTCGGAGATGATCCGGTTAACGGTAATCTGATGCTAATGGCGGCCGCCTACAATGCCGGCCCCGGGACTCTGGGACGGTGGTTGCAGGGGATTCGCCATGGCGAAGATCCGTTGATGTTTGTCGAAAGTCTGCCTGCGCGGGAAACCCGGGTGTTCGTCCAGCAGGTGCTGTCGAGCTACTGGATTTATCAGGCCCGGCTCGGGCAGCCGCAGACGTCGCTGGAAGCGGTTGCCGCCGGGACGTGGCCGGTTTATGGCGAAGAGGCGTCGACGGCTCCGGTGCGTTTGTCCGTCAACCGCTCCGGGTTCTGAGGGGCGTTCCGGGGCTGCCGCCCCGGTCCCCGCTTGGGGGCAGGCGCCCCCAAACCCCTGCTTTTTAGATCAGCCGTTGACCACGGCCTGCAACGGTGCCGACGGGATCGTAGTCGGAACGCTGGTCAGTTCGACCCATTCGTAAGCGGAGGGGTCGGCGAACAGCTGGCGCAGCAGCAGGTTATTAATGGCGTGGCCGCACCGGACGCCATGGAAGGCGCCGAGGATCGGGCCGCCGGCGAGGGACAGATCGCCGATCGCATCCAACACCTTGTGACGGACAAATTCATCACCGTAGCGCAAGCCATCCTCATTGAGGACGCGGGTGCCGGTGCTGTCGATCACCACGGCATTGTCGAGCGATCCGCCTCGGGCCAGACCATGAGCGCGCAAGGCGGCGACTTCCTGTTCGAAGCCGAAGGTGCGGGCACGGGCAATTTCCGATTTGAAGCTTTGGTCGGACAGAGCCAGGGCGAAATCCTGGCGAGCAATGGCTTGACTGGCGAAATCGATCTCAACCCGCAGCGAAAAAGCGTTGGCCGGGCTGAAAGACGCCATCCGGTCGCCGTCGCGCACGGTCACCCGGCGGGTGATCCGCAGCGCCCGACGCGGAACCGCCTGCTCAACCACCCCGGCGCATTCGATCAGGAACAGGAACGGCGCCGCCGAGCCATCCATCACCGGCACTTCAGCGCCATTGATATCGATCAGGCAATTGTCGATCTGCCGCCCGGCCAGAGCGGCGAGCAGATGCTCAACCGTGCCGACGGTGACGCCATGAGAATTGTGCAGGCAGGTGTTGAGACGGGTGTCACCAACCGAGGCCCAATCTGCGGAAACAATCGCGCCACCACCGGCAATATCAACCCGGCGGAATCGAATGCCGCTGTCCGGCTCGGCCGGGCGCAGAGTCATTGTGACTCGCGCACCAGAGTGAAGACCAATTCCGCAGCACCCGATCGCAGCTTTCAGCGTCCGCTGCGGGCAGGCAAGGCCGCTCGCGCTGGATGTGCGAATGTCGAAGCCGGGAAGCTGTTCGCTGACGATTTGATTCACGCGCGTTCCCCTATTTCCGAGATCGACGCCTCGTCTTTCTAAGACACGGGAGACGGATCGAAATCTGCTTTTGACCCTGTAGGTCTAGCAGGGCGGGGACCATCCCTCAAATCAATCATTGTTGCCGATTGTTTCAGGGCTTTGCTTGAACAAAGGGGGTCTGGGGCATCGCCCCAGCCGGGTTCGGGCGGGAGCCCGACAAAAAAACGGACCCGTCGGGCAAAGACGGGCCCGTTACAGTCACTTGCGCGGAAACCGGGGGGCGCCCCCCGGGGTCCCTTCCCCACCCCTCCCGTCAGTTCGCCTGACGCCGCAAAAAGGCGGGAATGTCGAGATCTTCACCGGCGCGGGGGGCGGCGGTCGGCTCGCGCCGGGCCTCCATCCTCGGCGCCGGTGCTTCCGGGGGGCGCGGAGCGGCCGGGGCAGCATGACGGTTCCGGTTGACCAGACGATCCAACAAACTGCCACTGCGGCGAGTCTCAGCCTGAGGCGCGGCCGGCGGCGGCGGATGCGGCACCCCGGTCTCGGCGATGTCCGAGACGGCACGGTGTAGACTGTTCATGTCCGGCTCGGCCTCTTCGTGGAAGCGGGGACGGCCAAAAGTGGGCTCGGTACGCATTTCGGGATCAGACCGCAATCCGGGTTCCGTCGTCCGTGCCTCGAACTCCGGCTCACGCACCAGACGCGACGCTGCGGTACTGGCCGCCGCAGCGGCAGGCGCCGGAGACGGCGCCTGTGCCGTTGCCGGCGGAGCCGGGGGCGTGGCGCCGAGCTTCGGCGGCCGGAACCCAGGCTGAGCCGGATTGGTCGCCGCGGTGGGGATCGGCCCCCCGGCCCGCGGCTGGGGCGCCCCGACCAACGAAATAACCGTCGGCTTGGGCTGGGTCGCGGTCTCGCTAGCGATGCCGGTGGCAACCACCGACACTCGGATCTGACCGTTCAGCTTCTCATCAAAGGTCGAGCCGAAAATGATGTTGGCCTCGGGATCCACCTCGTCGCGAATCCGATTGGCCGCCTCATCGACTTCGAACAGGGTCATGTCCATGCCGCCGGTGATGTTGATCAACACCCCCTTGGCGCCCTTCATCGAGGTATCGTCCAGTAAAGGATTACTGATCGCCGCCTCGGCCGCATCGATCGCGCGCTTGTCGCCCTCGGCCTCGCCCGTCCCCATCATCGCCTTGCCCATCTCGCTCATCACGGTGCGGATGTCGGCAAAATCGAGATTGATCAGCCCCGGCATGATCATCAGATCGGTCACGCCGCGCACACCCGAATACAGCACATCATCCGCCATCTTGAACGCATCGGCGAAGGTGGTGCGCTCGGTGGCGACGCGGAATAAATTCTGATTGGGGATGATGATCAGAGTATCGACATATTGCTGCATCTCTTCGATGCCCTGCTCGGCGGTGCGCATCCGGTGCGCCCCTTCGAAGTGAAACGGCTTGGTCACCACTCCGACCGTCAGAATCCCTTGTTCCCGCGCGGCCCGGGCAATCACCGGCGCCGCGCCGGTGCCGGTGCCACCGCCCATCCCGGCGGTGATGAACACCATATTGGTGCCGGTGATCTGGGTCAGAATGTCTTCGATGCTTTCCTCGGCGGCGGCACGGCCGACATCCGGGCGCGAACCGGCGCCCAATCCCTGAGTCACCTGGGTGCCGAGTTGAATCCGGCGTTCGGTTCGGCTCTGGCCGAGCGATTGGGCGTCGGTATTGGCAACAATGAACTCGACGCCTTCAAGGCGGGCCTGAATCATGTTGTTGACGGCGTTGCCGCCGGCGCCTCCGACGCCGATGACGGTGATTCGTGGCTTCAGTTCCTGTTGGGCTCCGGGAAGAAAGGTCAGCATCTTGGTCCTCCGCGCGGTTTCGGCCGTTTCACTTTTGGCCTTGTGTTGAGCTTCTTGCATCCGGGGTCAGAAATTTCGTTTCAGCCAACTGCCCAGCCGTCCCCAGGCCGAGCCCTCCTCTCCCCCTCCACCGATCGCCGCCCGCCGTCCCCGCGAGGCCGGAGCACCATGGACCAGCGCGTACCGGATCAGACCGGCGCAGACCGAAAACGCCGGGCCGGCGGTGGCCTCGGGCAGACCCTGCAAGCCGACCGGCCGACCAAGCCGGACCTGTTTGTCGAGAACCAGGCCGGCGAGGTCGCGAGCGCCCTGCATCTGGCTGGCTCCGCCGGTCAGGACCACCCGCCGTCCGGCCATCTTGTCGAAGCCTCCCTGTTCGAGGCGGGTGCGGACCAGTTCGAAGGTTTCTTCCAGCCGGGGCTGGATCACCTGAATCAACATCGAGCGCGGAACCTGATTGCTGGCCCCGTCCTCATCCTCGCCGACCAGCGGTACCTTGAGGATTTCACGATCGTCAGAGGGAGTCGGGATCGCCGAGCCATACAGGGTCTTCATCCGCTCGGCCTGGGCGACCGGGGTGGACAGGCCCCGGGCGATATCGCTGGTGACATGCGCGCCGCCGACCGGGATCAGATCAGTATGGATCAGCTGGCCGCCGAGAAACACTGCGATCGAGGTGGTTCCGGCCCCCATGTCAATGCAGGTAACCCCCAGTTCCTTCTCATCATCGACCAGGCAGGCCAGCCCGGCGGCATAGGGGCTGACCACCCGCGCCTCAATGTCGAGATGGCAGCGATTGACCACCGAGGTCAGATTGCGCACCGGCCCGACCGTGGCCGAGATGACATGGATCGCCACCCCCAACCGATCGCCGAACATCCCGCGCGGATCCTTGATCCCCTCATTGCCATCGATGGTGTAATCGACCGGAATGGCGTGGATCAGTTCGCGGTCCGGGCTTTCGTGGTGGGCGCGGCCGTGATCGAGCATCCGGCGGATATCGGCCTCATTAACCGGGTGGCCATTCATCGCCACCTCGACCTTGACATTGGCCGAACCGGGCAGACCGCCGGAAATATTGACTCCGACCGCCCGGACCCGCTCACCGGCCATTTCTTCGGCGGCATCGACGGCGGCACGGATCGAGGTCTCCAGTTCCTCCATATCGACCACGCTGCCATTACGCATCCCGCGCGCCAGCTGATGGCCGATTCCGACGATTCGCGGCGTCCCATCATCCTGGACGCGGGCAATGAAGCAGCACACCTTATGGGTGCCGACATCGAGAGCCGCGATCAGTCCGTTGCGTGCCGCGACCATCAATCCTCCTTATCCGGTCCGGGGGGAGCAGGGGTGGGCGCTGGCGGGCGCTGCTCCGCATTCTGGGGCAGGTCACGGCCGGGGCGCAGCACCAACCGGTCGGGGACCCGCAAATCGATCATCGCCACCGCCCGCCCGGACAGGCTCCGGTCCCGTTCCAACTCGGCCAGACGATGCCAGGCCGCTTCCGGCTCGACTTCCGGCAAGCGGACCTCGAACCCATCCTCAATCCGGTCGAGCAGCAGGTTCCAGCGCCGGTTACCGATCCGGGTCGCGGCTTTGACCCGCGCCGCCAGCTCAGGTTCGTGATCAAGCAGAGTCAGCAATTCCGCCGCCTTGGGGCCGGCCCCCTCACCGACCACCAGGGGCAGATCCTCGAAGCCCTCAATGCTGCCGGGAATTTCGTGGCCATCCCGATCGACCAGGGTGTAGGTCCCGCTGCGCTGCCACAGCGCCACCGGCTCGCGCTCGACGATCACCAGATGCAGACTGCCCGGCAAACGTCGCTCGATCACGGCGGCCCGGACTCCGGGCAGGGCTTCCAGCCGGCTGTGGGCCGCGGCGATGTCGAGGCCGAGAATCGAATCACCATTGCGGACGCCAAGGGCGGCAATGATCTGATCGGCCGGAATATGGCGGCGGCCCGAGACGGTGATTTCCGACGTGCGGAAACCGGCAGCGGCCGTCAGCCGCAGTATCGTGTCGCCGGCCTGCTGCCAGTGCCGCTGCATCGTTTCCGAGCGGGTCAGCAGCACCATCATGATCAGCAGCGTGCTGGCGATGAGGCTGAAAACGACCATTTTCTGCCCCGGACTCGGCGCCAGGGCGAGCCGGGGCAAGCGCCGCCGGCCCCGGCTGCGGGGTTCGGCCGGAGCCGCGTTCTCTTCTGCGCGATCACTGGGGTCAGGAGCCGCCGACCTCGTCTTGCCCCGTACCGGCCGCGCCGCGCCACCGCTGGCGATCGGGCGGTCATCGGGCGTAATGACGATGTCGGCGGCGCTTACTCGTCGCATTGGGCATTCTCCACCATCCAGCGGACCAGATCGGGGAAGCTCAAGCCGGCATGGGCGGCAATGTCCGGCACCAGCGAGGTGGCGGTCATCCCTGGTTGGGTATTGACTTCGAGCAGCACCAGACGCGGCGCCTCCCCCGGGCGGGTATCATCATAGCGCAAGTCAGCGCGCGAAACCCCCCGGCATCCCAGGGCCTGATGCGCCGCCACCGCCAGGTGACCGGCTTTGGCATAATCCTCGGCAGGCAGGGGAGCGGGCATGACATGACACGAGCCGCCAGGGGCGTATTTAGCATCGTAATCGTAAAAACCGCGCGCGGATGTGATCTCCAGCACACCCAGGGCCCGATCCCCCATCACCGCCACCGTCAACTCGCGCCCGGGAATGAACTGTTCGACCAGCACCCGGTCCCCGGCGAAGGGCCAGTCGCGCAGCGGATCTTCCGCACTGGTCAGGCCGACAATATGGACTCCGACGGATGAGCCCTCATTGAGCGGCTTGACCACATAGGGCCGGGGCAGAGGGGCAGGCTCACCGCGCCGCACCACCCGGCCCTCGGCCACCGGCAATCCGGCCGCCTGGAATAACTGGCGGGCAAAGGCCTTGTCCATCGCCGCTGCCGAGGCGCCGACCCCGGAATGGGTGTAGGGCAGCCCCATCAGCTCCAACAGGCCCTGAACGCAGCCATCCTCACCAAACCGGCCGTGCAGGGCGTTGAACACCACGTCAGGACGGGCCGCGTCAAGCGCTGCAATCAGCGCCGCCGCATCGTGGCTGCAATCGACCAGGGTGACGGCATAACCGGCTTGTTCGAGCGCGGCCCCGACCGCTTGGCCCGAGCGCAAGGACACCTCCCGCTCCGAAGAGGCGCCCCCCATCAGCACGGCCACCCGACGCGGGCTCATGGCCGCTCTCCGATCCGACGAATTTCCCATTCCAGTTCGATTCCGCTGTGGTCCCGGACCCGGCGTCGTACCTCTTCGCCCAGATCCTCAATCTCGGCGGCGGTGGCCTCTCCGAGATTGATCAGGAAGTTGCAATGTTTTTCCGACACCCTGGCCCCGCCCCGGGTCAGTCCCCGGCAGCCGGCGGCGTCGATCAGTCGCCAGGCGCTTTCTCCCGGCGGATTGGCAAAAGTCGAGCCGCCGGTTCGGACCCGCTGCGGCTGATGGGTCTCGCGATAGGCCCGGATTCGCTCCTGTTCAGCGGCAATCGCGGCGGGATCGCCCGGTTGGCCGCGCAGAATGGCCCCGAGGACAATGTCATCCGCGGCGAGTTTGCTGCGCCGGTAGCTCAGCCCCAGGGCCGCCCCGTCCCGCCGCCAGGGTTGGCCAGTGCGATCAAGCCCCGAAGCCTCCACCAGCACATCGGCCAGTGACCGGCCGAACGCACCGGCATTCATCCGTACCGCGCCGCCGATCGTGCCGGGAATGCCGGAGAGGAATTCAAGACCACCGAGCCCCGCCGCTTCAGCCTGCCGGGCCACCGCGCCATCCAGCGCCCCGGCGCCGACTTGGATCCGGTCGCCTTCGGTGGTCAGGCTGGCAAAAGCCGGGCCAAGCCGGACCACCGCCCCCCGAACCCCCCCATCGCGGACCAGCAGGTTGGAACCGGCGCCGATCACCGTCAACGGCACGTCCGCCGGCAGAGCGGCGAGGAAGGTGGCGAGATCCTCCTCATCGGCAGGACGGACCAGCACATCAGCCAAGCCGCCAACGTGGAACCAAGTGCAGGGCGCCAGCGGCGCATCCCGCCGGACCGAGCCGCGCAGCTCGGGAAGGGTATCGCGCCAGTCGAGGACGGATTCCCTCATTCCCCATCCTCCAGCACCGCCGGATCGGGCGCCGCCGCGACCGGTCCCAGCGCTTCCAGTTCGGCCGGCAGGGCATGAGCCCAGTGAGTGATCGAGCCGGCACCGAGGCAGACCACCAGATCGCCGGCCCGCGCCACCCGATGCACCAGCCCGGCCAGCGCTGCCGGTTCGGGCAAGGCGATGACATCGCGGTGGCCATGGTCGCGCAGCGCCTGGACCAGGGCCTCGCGATTGATTCCGGGCAGAGGGGCCTCCCCGGCGGCATAAACCTCGGCGACAATCACCGTATCGGCATTGTTGAAGCAGGTGCAGAACTCAGCCATCAGGCTCGCCAGCCGGCTGTAGCGGTGCGGCTGCACCACGGCAATCACTTGGCCGTTGGGGCAGGCGCTACGGGCGGCTTTCAGCACCGCCGCGATTTCGACCGGGTGATGACCATAATCGTCGATCACCGCGATTCCGTGGGCGGTGCCGACCTGAGTGAAACGCCGTTTGACCCCGGAGAATCCGGCCAGACCACGCCGGACGATATCGTTGGGCAGACCCAATTCCGCCGCCACCGCGATCGCGGCCAGCGAATTTTGCACATTGTGCTCGCCGAACATCGGCAGATGCAGGTCGGCGATCATCCGCGACTGGCCGGTGACCCGATCCGTAATACTGACATCATAGGACCAGCCTCCTACGCCTGGACGGAGGTTGATCGCCCGTATCATTGCCTGAGGGGATAGCCCGTATGTTACGATCTTCCGATCTGGAACCCGGGCAATCAGCCCCTGGACCTCGGGGTGATCGATGCAGAGGGCGGCGAATCCATAGAACGGGATGCTCTCAACGAAATGCAGAAACGCATCACGCAGCCGGTCAAAACTGCCGTAATGATCGAGATGCTCGGGGTCGATGTTGGTGACCACCACGACAGTCGAGGGCAGTTTGAGGAAACTGCCGTCGGATTCGTCCGCCTCGACCACCATCCAATCGCTGGCGCCGAGTCGGGCGTTGGTGCCATAGGCGTTGATGATCCCGCCGTTGATCACGGTCGGATCCAGCCGGGCTGCGTCCAGCATCGCCGCAATCAGCGAGGTCGTGGTGGTCTTGCCATGGGTGCCGCCGATCGCGATTGCGGTCTTCAGCCGCATCAATTCGGCCAGCATTTCGGCTCGACGCACCACCGGCACCAGCCGGGCGCGGGCCGCCTGAACCTCCGGATTGTCGGGGCGAACCGCCGAGGACACCACCACCACCCGGGCATCCCCCAGGGCTTCGGCGCCATGGCCGATCCGGATCGGGATCCCCATCCGCCGCAGGCGCTCGACATTGGCGTTGTCGGCGAGGTCGGAGCCCTGCACCCGATAGCCCAGATTGTGCAGGATCTCGGCGATTCCGGACATCCCAATGCCGCCGATGCCGACGAAATGAATGGTGCCGATGGAGAGGGGCATCGTGCGCATGACGCTAAGTCCTCGTTGCAGTCGAACAGAGCCCGCTCACCAGATCGGCCAGACGCCGGGCAGCGTCGGCACGGCCAGCGCGATGAGCGCAGGCGGCGGTGCGGGCCAGGGTTTCCGGAGCACACAGCAGGCGATCGAGCCGCGCCGCCAGGGTTTCCGGGGTAAAATCGGTCTGGGGCATCAGCCACGCGCCGCCATGTTCGGCGACGGCATGGGCATTGGCCGTCTGGTGGTCGTCGATCGCATGCGGATACGGCACCAGGATCGCCGGTCGTCCCAGGGCAATCAGTTCGGCCACCGTCGAAGCACCGGCGCGGGCAATCACCAGATGGGCCGCCGCCATGCGCTCCGGCGCGTCAGCAAAGAAGCTCGCCAGAGTGGCACGAATGCCGCTGGCGGCATAGGCCTGTTCAACCTGCGCCAGATCTTCCGGCCGGCATTGCTGAGCCACCACCAGACGGGATTTCAGCGCCTCGGGGAGCCGGGCCAAGGCGGCCGGGACCACTTCTGACAGAACCCGGGCGCCCTGGCTGCCACCGAGAATCAGCAGATGCAAGGGGCCATCGGCTTCCGGCGTGGGATAGGGAGGGCCGCCCAGAGCGGTAATGGCCGCCCGCACCGGCATCCCGGTATGGACCAGACGGTCGGCCAGACGGGGATCGAGGTGGGCGACCTGGGGGAACGAAGTGGCGATCCGGTCGACCCGTCCGGCCAGCAGGCGGTTGGCGCGACCGAGCACGGCATTCTGTTCGTGGATCACCGTCGGGCGGTGGGCCAGGGTGGCGGCGACCATCCCCGGCACGGAGGCATAGCCGCCAAACCCGACCACCACCGCCGGGTCAAGCCGCCGCAGCAGGGTTCGGGCCTGGAGAATGCCGAGCGTCAGTTGCCCCAATCCGCGTAATCGGGCCAGCGGGCCGCGTCCGGCCAAGCCACCGGCATGGATCCGATGGGTTTCCAACTGGCCAAGAGTGCCGCCATAGGCCTCGCCGCGCCGGTCGGTGACCAGAGCGAGGCGCAGGCCGCGCTCCAGCAGCGACCCGGCCAGAGCCTCGGCGGGGAAAACATGGCCGCCGGTGCCGCCGGCAGCGAGAACAATCAGCGGCGCAGAGGCGGCCGTCATGTATCGAGTCCTTCCTGTCCATAACGGGTGCGGGTCAGGGCCAGCACCATCCCCATCGCCAGCGCCAGCGCCAGCATTGACGAGCCCCCATAGGAAATGAATGGCAGGGTCATCCCCTTGGCCGGCATCAGCCGCAAGGTTGACGCCATGTTAACGGTGGCCTGAAAACCGAACTGGACCAACAGCCCGGCCGTGGCCAGCACCACAAACAGACTGTCTTCCTTGATCAGCCGGGCCAAGCCGCGCAGCACGATGAAGGCGAACAAGGCCACCACCAGCAGACACAGCAGCAGACCAAACTCCTCCCCTCCCACCGCCAGAATGAAGTCGGTATGGGCGTCGGGCAGAACCAGCTTGACCTTGCCCTCGCCCGGGCCGCAGCCGAACAATCCGCCATTGCGGAACGCGTGCAGCGCGGTGGCCACCTGGTAGCCATCGCCGCCCGACGGGTCAAGAAAACGATCCACCCGCGATTGAACATGGGGGAAGATCTGATAAGCGGCAACCGCCAACACCGGGGTTGCCAGTCCGATCGCCACCACCAGGATCAGCGGCATCCCGGCGAGAAAGAACTCGACCGCCCAGATCATGCACAGGATCGCCGTCTGTCCGACATCGGGCTGGAGCAGCAGCAGGCCCGCCACCAGACCGAGCACGCCACTGGCGATGATCCGACCGGGAAAGCCCGGATCGAGCCGGGCATTGGCGAACATCCAGGCGACCACCACCGCGAAGCAGGGTTTGACGAATTCCGACGGCTGGATCGAGATCCCGACCAGATTCAGCCAGCGGCGGGCGCCTTTGACCTCGGGGCCGATCAGCGGCACCAGCATCAGCATCAGCACCGAGACCAACAGGCCGATCACCGCCATCCGCCGCACCTGACGCGGAGTCAGCAGCGACACCCCCAACATCACTCCCACCGCTGGGGCGAGGAAAATGAACTGGCGGCGGACAAAATGGAAACTTTCCGCGCCAATCCGCTCGGCAACCGCCGGGCTGGCCGCCATCGTCAGCAGGGCTCCGACCGCGATCAGCAACAGCAGCGCGGCAATCGTCCAGCGATCGACCGTCCACCACCAGCGGCCCAGAACGGAGGTATCGGTGCGGCCGAAGGTGATGCTCATCCCGGGGTGCCTCCTCCCGAGGGAGCGGCCGCCCGGGCCAGCGCGGCAACCTGCTCGCGGAAGACATCACCGCGATGTTCGAACGAACGGAACTGGTCCCACGAGGCGCAGGCCGGAGACAGCAGTACCACCTCACCCGGCCGGGCCTGCTGCCGCGCCGCTTCGACCGCGACCGTCAGGTCACCGCAGCGGGTGAAGGGAACATTGCCTGCGGTCAGAGTCTGGGCGAAGGCCTCGGTGGCCTCGCCGATCAGATAAGCGTGGGCAATGCGCGGGAACAGCGGGGGCAGGATGGTGATTCCGCCTTCCTTGGGCCGTCCGCCGAGGATCCAGTGGATGCGCTGATGGCAAACCAAGGCGGTGGCGGTGGCCTCGGCATTGGTCGCCTTCGAATCATTGATCCAGGTCACGCCGTCAATCACCCCGACCCGTTCCTGACGGTGGGCAAGACCGGGATAGGTGGCCAGGGCGGCAGCAGCGGTGGCGGCATCAACCCCTTCCGCCCGCGCCACCGCATAAGCGGCGCAGGCGTTCTGCCAGTTATGGCTGCCGGGCAGGCAGGGGCAGGCGGTGAGGTCTACAACCGTGACCCCATCCTCATAGAGCAGGCCGTCCTCGGCAGAAACGCCCCGCTCCAGCCGGGTCGCGGCCGAGATCGGCACCACCCGACGGCCGGCCCGCTCCAGTTCCGCCGCGATCGTCCGGCATGGGTCATCATCAAGGGCGATCACTGCGACGCCGTCCGGGGTCAGATACTCGAACAGCCGGCGTTTGGCGGCGATATAGCCCGCCATCCCGCCGTGACGGGCGAGATGGTCGGGGGTGATGTTGAGCAGAGCGGCGCTCGACAGGTGCAGCCCCTCGGACAATTCGAGCTGATAGGAGGACAGTTCCAGCACGATCCGCCCGTCCGGCCCCAATTCGGGCAGGGTCAGGGCCGCGGCGCCGAGATTCCCCCCGGCAGCGGTGGGAAAACCGGCGGCGCCCAGCACATGGGCCAACAAGGTCGTGGTGGTCGATTTGCCATTGGTGCCGCTGACGGCCACAAACCGGCTCTCCGGCCGGTCACGGCCCAGTAAGCCGACGTCGCACAGCAGCGGCACGCCCTGAGCGCGGGCGGCCTCGGCCAACGGATGGGGGGTCGGGTGGGTGTGCGGGATCCCCGGACTCCACACCAGCAGAGCCAGATCCAGCCGCCCCCCTGCCCCCAGTGGATTGGCCACCGGCAGACCGGCCTGAGCCGCCCGGTCGCGGGCCGCAGGAGTATCATCCCAGGCCAGAACGATGGCTCCAGCCGCGAGCAGGGCATGGGCCGTGGCGGTTCCCGAAGTGCCGAGTCCCATCACCCCGACGCGCTGGCCGGCGAGAAAGCGAAGTGCCATTCCCTCCTCCTCAGCGCAATTTTAGGGTTGAAAGACCAGCCAGAGCCAGGATTGTAGCGATAATCCAGAAACGGATCACCACCGTAGGTTCGGCCCACCCCTTCTTCTCAAAATGGTGATGGAGGGGGGCCATTCTGAAGACCCGTTTTCCGGTCAGACGGTAGGAGGTGACCTGAACGATCACCGACACCGTTTCCAGCACGAACAGACCACCGACGATCCCCAGCACCAGTTCGTGTTTGGTCACCACGGCGACCGCGCCCAACGCTCCCCCCAGGGCCAACGAGCCGGTATCGCCCATGAACACCATCGCGGGCGGGGCATTGAACCAGAGGAAGCCCAAACCGGCCCCGACCAGAGCGCCGCAGAACACCGCCAGTTCCCCGGCCCCCGGCACATACTGGATTTGCAGGTAGTTCGAGAACACCGCATGCCCCACCAGATAGGAAATCACCGCAAACACACCGGCGGCGATCATCACCGGGACAATGGCGAGGCCGTCGAGCCCGTCGGTCAGATTCACCGCATTGCCGGCTCCGACCACCACAAACACGGCGAAGGGCAGGTAGAACCATGACAACTGGACCAGGATACCCTTGAAAAATGGCACCGCGAGGGCACCGGCGATCGGTTCGCGCTGAATCGCCAGCACCCACACCGCTGCCACCAGGGCAATCGCGATCTCACCGACCAGCTTGGGCCGGCCGGGGAGACCCTTGGGATTCTTCTTGGAAACCTTGAGATAATCGTCGAGGAACCCGATCAGGCCATAGCCGAGAGTGACCAGCAGGACAATCCAGACGCAGGGCGAGCGCAGATCCGCCCACAGCAGGGTGGACAGAGCCAGCGCCAGCAAAATCAGCAACCCGCCCATGGTGGGGGTGCCTTTTTTGGTCAGCAAATGGCTTTCCGGGCCATCGCTGCGGATCGGCTGCCCCTGCTTTTGCCAGCCCCGCAACCAGACAATCAGCCGGGGCGCCAACAGGAAGGAGATCACCAGCGCCGTCAGCGTTGCGCCCATGGCCCGAAACGTGATGTAGCGGAACAGATTGAACACCCCAATCTGATCGGCCAGGGGATAAAGAAAATCATAGAGCATGTTGCCCCGGCACCTTTTCCGTCAGAGCATGAACCACGCGGGCCATATGGCTGCCCGCCGACCCTTTGACCATCACCACATCGCCCGGGCGCACCCCGGCCAGCACCAGCGGTATCACCGCCTCTGCGGAATCGGCATGGCCGCCCCGACGGGACTCCGTCAGAGCGGTGTGAAGATGGGCCATCAGTGGGCCGGCGGTGTACACCAGATCGATCCCCCAGGTCTCGATCGCTTCCGCAAGGCCGGCATGCAAAGCCGGCGAGTCTGCCCCGAGTTCGAGCATATCGCCCAGAACCGCGATCCGTCGCCCTTCCTTGGCGGGCCGAGCCGCAGCCAGGGTGGCGATGGCGGCTTTCATCGCCACCGGCGAGGCATTGTAGCTTTCATCGATCAAATCGAGACTGCCGCCACCAGCACAGGCCAGCCGCTGGCGTTTGCCCCGGCCTTTCGGGGCGGCCAGTCCGGCCAGCGCCCGCGCCGCCTGGACCACATCGCCGCCCAGGGTTTCGACCGCCAGCAGCACCGCCAGCGAATTCAACGCCCATTGCCGTCCCGGCACGCCGATCCGGTAGGCCAAAGCCCGCTCGCCGATCAGGGCAAACACGGCGGTTGAGTCGGGATCGACCCCGCAATCGAGCAGGCGGGCGTGGGATTCGATGTGATTACCGAAGGACCGCACCGTCAGGCCTCGCGCCAGGGCGACCTCGGCCAATTGGTGGAAATGGCGGTTATCGCGCGGCAGGATCGCCACCCCGCCCGATCGGACCCCGGACAGGATCTCGGCCTTGGCCGCGGCGATCGCTTCGGTGGAGGGAAAGAATTCGAGATGAACCGCTTCAACAGTGGTGATCACCGCCACGTCCGGTCGGACCAGAGCGGCGAGGGGGATCAATTCCCCGGGATGATTCATCCCCAGTTCGAACACCGCAAAAGCCGTCTCGCGCGGCAAGCGGGCCAGCGACAACGGCACGCCGAAATGATTGTTGAGATTGCCGGCGGTGGCGTGGGTCGGCCCCTGCTCGGCCAGGGCAAGGGCCAGCATTTCCTTGGTTCCGGTCTTGCCAACGCTGCCGGTGATCGCGGCCACCCGGGCCTGGGTGCGCTCCCGGGCGGCGCAGGCCAGATCGGTCAAAGCGGCGGTGGTATCGGCGACCCGCAACAGGGGGGAATCGGCGGCCAAACCCTCGGGACGACGCTCGACCACCGCCGCTCCGGCACCGGCGGCAAGGGCGGCGGCAAGATGGTCATGGCCGTCGTGCTGCGGCCCGCGCAGAGCGAGAAACAAATCGCCGGGCTGAAGCGTCCGGCTGTCGATCGAGACCCCGCTGACGGCCCAGTCGTGCCCTTCTGCGGTCCCGCCGGTGGCGACAGCGGCCTCAGCTCCAGTCCAGAGCGGCGTGTTGATCCGGTCGGCCTGCTGCACCGCGTTGCGGGCCTCGGTTGCATCATCAAACGGCAGCACCCGATCCCCGATAATTTGACCGGTTTCATGCCCTTTGCCGGCGATCACCAACACATCGCCCGATTGCAGTCCGGCGACGGCGGTGGCAATGGCGGCGTGACGGTCGGCCACCTCGAGTCCGCCCAGACAGCCGGCCAGGATCGCCGAACGGATTGTCGCCGGATCCTCGCTGCGGGGATTGTCGTCGGTGACGATCACCCGATCCGCCAATTTGCCGGCAATCGAGCCCATCAGGCCGCGCTTGCCGGGATCGCGGTCGCCACCGCACCCGAACAGCACCACCAGACGCCCGCTGGCATGGGGGCGCAGCGCCCGCAGCACGGTTTCCAGCGCATCGGGGGTGTGGGCGTAATCGACATAGATCGGCGCCCCGTTATTACGGCTGGCGACGCGCTGCAACCGCCCCGGCACCCCGTCAAGATGCTCCAGCGCGGCCAAAGCCTGCGTCTGGTCGGCCCCGACGGCAAGAGCGAGGCCCAGTGCCGACAGGGCATTATGGGCCTGGAACCGCCCGGCCAGCGGCAAAGCGACGCTGACCTCACGGCCGAACACGCTGAGACGCAGGGTCTGACCGGTTGGAGTCGGACTGGCCTCAATCAGGCGCAGATCCTCGCCGGCAGCGCCGGTGGTGATCAGGCGTAAGCCCCGGGTGCGGACGGTCTCAGCGAAATAAGGCGACCAATCGCCATCCATGTCGATCACCGCGACCCCGTCCGCGGGCAGCAATTCGCTGAACAGCCGGCGCTTGGCGGCGGCATAGGCCTCCATGTCGTGGTGATAATCGAGGTGGTCGCGGGTCAGATTGGTGAAAGCAGCGGCTTTCAACCGGACTCCGTCGAGCCGTTCCTGATCCAGCCCATGGCTGGAGGCTTCGAGACTGGCATGAGTTACCCCCAGCCGGGCCAGCCGGGCCAGAGTCGCATGCAGCGCCACCGGATCCGGTGTGGTCATTCCGCTGCAATCGCCGTCCCAGCCTTCGGCGATCACCCCGAGGGTGCCGATCGCCGCCGCCCGCGCCCCGAGCGCATTCATGATCCGCCGGAAGAACCAAGCGGTGGAGGTTTTGCCGTTGGTCCCGGTCACCGCCACCATTGTTTCGGGCTGGCTGCCGGCAAAAGCCGCAGCCAGCAACGCCAGACGGCGGCGTGGATTGGGGGAATGAATCAGCGCCACCCCTGGCGGCAGATCCGGGACGCTGGTGCCGACCGGGGCGAGAATCGCCACCGCTCCGGCCGCGAGAGCCTCCGGGATGAAGGCCCGCCCATCGACGCGATGGCCGGGCAAAGCGGCGAAGAGAAAGCCCGGCCGAACCGCACGGGACTCCGCTGTCAGGCCGAGGATAATCGGGTTAGGCCCGGACAGGCCGGGCATCAGCTCAGTCAAATACGGCAACCTCATGCCCTCCCGGTTGAGTGGTGGCGGTCGCGGGACGGCCCTCTCGACCACGACCGGCAAGCGGCGGTGGCGGCGTGGCCGGTTTCGGGATCAGGCCGAGCAGAGGCGCAATCTGGGCAATCACCCGGCCGGCCGCTGGGGCAGCCGTCCAGCCGGCGGAAATAAAACCGAAGGTCTCGCGGGTGGCCTGAGGCTCGTCAATCATGATCAGAACCGCATAACGCGGCTCATCCATCGGGAAGGCCGCGATAAACGAGGCCAGCACCGCCTTGCGGCGATAGCCCCCGTGACCGGCCTTTTCGGCGGTCCCGGTCTTGCCCCCGACCAGATAGCCGGGAACGTCAGCCTTTTTACCGGTTCCCTCGGTCACCACCATCCGCATCAACTGGCGCATCTGGGCCGAGGTCGCCGGCTTCACCACCCGGAACCCCGGACCGGCCTCCCCGGAGGAATGGGCGAGCAGGGTCGGAGGATGGTATTCGCCGCCATTGACCAGGGTGGCGGTCCCCGACAGCAATTGCAGCGGAGTCACCGACAAACCATGGCCGAAGGCGATGGTGATGGTGTTGATCTCACGCCAGGGATTGGGCACCAGCGGCGCGCCAACCTCGGGCAGTTCGATCGAGGGCGGGGCAAGCATGCCAATCCGGCCGAGGAAAGCGCGTTGCGCCTCGGTGCCGACCTCCAGCGCCATCCGGGCCGAGCCGATGTTGGAGGAATGGATCAGGATCTCGGGAACGGTCATCCAGCGGTTCTGGGCATGATCGTCATGGATCACCCGCCCGGCAAACACCAACGGCTTGGTCGCATCAAAGCTGCTGTTGAGGGTGATCCGGCCGCTTTCCAGGGCCAGAGCGGTGTTAAACAGCTTGAAGGTCGAGCCCATTTCATAGGCGCCCTTGGTGGCGCGGTTGAACAGGGCCGGATCGGTGCCGGGCGGGGGGTCGTTGGGGTCGAAATCGGGCAGGCTGACCATTGCCAGCAATTCACCGCTGCGGACATCCATCACCATCCCGGTGCCGCCGATCGCCTTGAATTCCTCGACAGCGCGCAACAATTGATCGCGGACAATGGTCTGCACCCGGATGTCAAGCGACAAGGTCAGCGGCTGATGGTCGTCGCGCAAGGCGGTCTCAAACCGCTTTTCGATTCCGGCGATGCCGATGTTGTCGATGTCGGTCATCCCGACAACATGCGACACCAGCGGGCCGTGCGGATAGATACGGATTTCCCCCTTCTCGAACTGAAGGCCGGGAATGCCGAGGGCATTGACGTCCTGGTACTGGCGCGGGGTGAGATTGCGGCGGAGATAGACGAACTGGCGCGCTGAACTCAGCAAGGCGGCCGTCTCGGCCACATCGAGTTCGGGCAGAACCTGATTCAGCCGGGCGGCAGCCTCGACCGGATCGGCGCGGGCGCTGCGGAGATCATCGGGCCGGGCGAACAGCGAGACCGTCGGCAAGGACGAGGCCAGCAGCACCCCATTGCGATCGGTGACGTCGGCCCGAGCCATTTCGACTCCCCCGTTGCGGCCGCCCCTGGCGCCGGATTCGGGACTGGTCTCGCGATCGAACAAGGTGACATCGATCAACCGCAACGCCAGGGTGCTGAACACCACCACGAACATCAGCGCGGTGGCGAGCAAGCGTGACCGCCCGGTTTCCAGCGCGACGCTGCGGACGCCATCCAGTCGAACCGCAATCCCGGCCTGGAGGTCGTCACCGGCATGAAAACCGGGGCGGCGGCGCGAAGGAAACAGACTCATCGCGCCTCCGCCTCGAAGTCGGGCGTGCCCTGGGCCAGGGCCGACGAACGGATCACCATCGAACGGGTGCCCCGTCCGGTGGCGGGGGTTGCGGCTCCGGTCGACGGAATCATCGTCACCGGGCTGGTGGGGGAGGCCGACTCGACCCGGGCCAGCGCCGGGCGGACGGCCGCAGCGGGCCGCAGGCCAGGGCTCGCGGCCGTCGGCCGGGACGCGGCCGCAGTGTTTCGGGCCACGGTGGTCGGGGGCGGCGATTCCGTCCGGGCGGCAATCGCGGCCGGGGCAATCGGCCGAGTCCGGCCATCGGCCAGCCGGGTCGGGACCGGCGCGGGCAGGCCATCACGCAACACGACGTCTAGCGAGGCGATCTGATTGGGCTGAACCGGATGCATCCCGAGATATTTCTCGGCCAGGGCGCGAAGGCGAACGGGATCATTGAGATAGGCCCATTCCGCACGCAACACATGGACACTTTCCTGGTGGGCTTGAATCTGGGCGTTGATCTCGTCGAGACGATGTTCCTTGAGCTTGACCTCGTGCTTGATCAGAAACAGGCCGACGCCGATGCAGGCGGCAAGGCCAATCCACAGGCTGGTACCAAGGAAGCCACGTGTCATGCTGCCCTCCCACGTCGCAGGGACCAAGCCGGAGCATCAGTGCGTAAACCGGCCCGCAGCCGGGCCGAGCGGGCACGGGGATTGCGGGCCAGTTCCTCATCACCGGGGCGGACGGCGCGGCGGTGGAGCTGGGTGAAACTGGGGGCTGGCCCGGCTTCGCCCAGCGGGTGGTGGCGCGAGGGCCGGGCGGCGGAGCCGGAGCGATCGCGCAGAAACTCTTTGACCAGACGGTCTTCGAGCGAATGGAAGGTGACCACCACCAACCGACCGCCGGGAAGGAGACGGCGTTCGGCAGCGGCAAGAGCCCGTTCCAATTCGCCCAATTCATCATTGACGGCAATCCGCAGCGCCTGGAAGGTCCGGGTGGCCGGGTCGATCCCGTCGGACGGGCGCGGCACCACCCGGCGGATCATCCCGGCCAGTTCAGCGGTACGGGTGAACGGCCGCAGGCGCCGGTCGGTGACGATCGCCCGGGCAATCCGGCGGGACAGCCGCTCTTCGCCATAGCGATAGATCAGATCGGCCAAGGCGGCTTCATCGGCGGTGTTGACCAGGTCAGCGGCGCTTGGTCCGTTGCGTTCCATCCGCATGTCGAGCGGGCCATCCTTGGCGAAGGAGAAGCCGCGCTCGGCCTGATCGATCTGCATGGAGGAGACCCCAATATCGAGGACGATCCCGTCGAGCTGGAGGTCGGGGGGCAGCCTTTCGTCGAGATCGCCGAACCGGCCGGAAACGAAGGCGAAGCGGCCGGGCGCCTCGGCGGCCAGGGCCTCGGCACGGTCGATCGCCTCGGGGTCACGGTCAAGGCCGATGAGCTGTGCGGCGGGGCTGGCCGCCAGAATCGCCCGGCTGTAGCCGCCGGCGCCGAAGGTGCCATCGAGGAAATGGCCGCCCTGCTCAGGGGCCAAGGCGGTCAGCATTTCGGCGAGCAATACCGGGCAATGGGGAGCGGGGGCGGTCACGGTCTCTCTCCGGTCGGGGCGATGGGCAGGCAGGGGGGGAGGATGGTCCTGACGGGGATTCCGGCCCAAGGGGCCTCAGCGCCGCTCAACGCGTCCGGCTCTTCCTGTTCGGGGCGGAACAGGTCAAGGGTCTTGGCGTCATTCGACAACCATTCCATGGAATATTGTCCGTCATTTTCGGCGTATGGCTGAAGTTGCGGGCGAAAGGCGAGGATTGCTGCGGGTCCCGATGCGGCGCGGAAGGAGCCCGGCCTCGACACCCGCTCCTGGGAAGTGACCTTGTTGACGAATCTGGAGAGGAACAGAGCCACTCTCTTTCGCCTTATTTCAAGATGTCCCGGATTCGCCGGTCTTGCCGCGCGCCCCGTCTCCTTAACGCTGTTTCGGCAGGCGAATCCCCGCCGCTGCCGAACGGGTATTTATGGGATATCATGGGCTTGGCTGTGCGTCAATGGAATCAGATAGTAATCACCCGACTCTGCGGAGCGGACTCAAGTTGTGGGCGAAATTTTCGCAAAGTACTGGAAGAATTGTCTGCAAATGCCTGATTTAGGAGGAAAAACTGCCATTCCTCCCTCGGCGGATAGGCCATTTGGGAGGGATGTGCGCTCGGGTTGAGACCTTAGGCTGCGGCGGGAGGTATGGAGGGGAGCGGAAACAGGGGTGATTGAAGCGTCAGACGGTCTGTAAGCCGGGTTCTGTCCCTCCGCCAGACGGTTTCCCGCCGAACGAAGGGGACGGCCATTCCTCTGCGATGTCCGTTACCGGACACCTGTCGCGACCGACCCGGGCGGCGGCGCGGAAACGCGCTTTGTCTTTCGTGAGAAAGACGGGTGCCGCCCCTATTTGGTCTTGCTCCCGGTGGGGTTTACCATGCCATCGCCGTTACCGGAGACGCGGTGCGCTCTTACCGCACCCTTTCACCCTTACCGACGGCCCGGAGATCCGGGGCGTTGGCGGTTTCCTTTCTGTGGCACTTTCCCTGGGGTCGCCCCCGCCGGACGTTATCCGGCACCGTGTTTCCGTGGAGCCCGGACTTTCCTCCCCCCGGGATCGAAATCCCGGAGCGCGGCCGTCCGACCGTCTGACGCGGGCGGCACCATACAGGGGGTTGGCCGCTCTGTCACCCCCGGTCATTCCGGTCTGGCCTCGTTCAATTCTATTTGTTAGAATTAATAAAAATTACTAGATGGAGTGTGGCAGATGGCGGCTGATCCCTGTGCTTCGATCGAGAGGGCGGCCCGATCCTGGCCGGGGTTGTGGTGGGAGGAGGCCCGGCGCCGGCCGGGTCCGGCGCTGGGGCTGGCGGTGGCGGGGCTGACGATGGGTCTGCTGCTCGCGGTCGGGGCGGTGGGGGCCTTCAGCCCGGACCGGGCGCCGCTGCTCGGATTTGCCGCTTTGGGCGGGATGGCCGGTTTTACCGCCACCGGGCTGGGGGCGTTGATCGGAATCGGGTTGCGTGGCCTGTCCACCCGAACCGAGGATAGTCTGTTGGGGTTTGCTGCCGGGATGATGCTGGCGGCGAGTTCCTTTTCCTTGTTGATCCCAGGTTTGGCGGCGGGGCGGACTTTGACCGGCAGTGGTGGCGGTGCTGCGCTGGTGGTGAGTGTCGGCCTCGCCCTTGGGGTGGCGCTGATGCTGGGGCTGGATCGGTTCTTCCCGCATCAGCATCAGCATGGCGATCCCTGTGGCCCGGGTGCGGCCCGGCTGGCCCGGGTCTGGCTGTTCGTGTTGGCGATCACCTTGCACAATTTGCCGGAGGGGATGGCGATCGGGGTTGGGTTCGCTCAGGGCGATCTGGCGGTGGGTTTGCCGCTGGCCAGCGCGATTGCCTTGCAGGATTTGCCTGAGGGGTTAAGTGTGACTCTGGCGCTGCGGGCGGCCGGGCTGCCGCCCTGGAGGGCGGGATGGATTGGGGTGGCGACCGGGGTGACCGAACCGCTGGGGGCTTTGATCGGACTCGGTCTGTCGAGCGGGTTTGCGTTGGCCTATCCGATCGGGCTCGGGCTTGCCGCCGGGGCGATGGTGTTTGTGGTGTCGCATGAGGTGATTCCCGAGACCCATCGCAACGGCCACCAAACTCCGGCGACCCTCGGGTTGATGGCGGGGTTCGCGGTGATGATGGTGCTGGATACCGCTTTGGGGTGAGGGTCGGGCTCTACCCGAACCCGCCGGGGCGAGGCCCCGGACCCCGTTTATTTTTGAAAATAGGGCTTGACGGGGGGGCAGCGGGTTCGCTAAACAATCCGCCTCTCCGGTGGCGGGTGTAGCTCAGTTGGTTAGAGCGCCAGGTTGTGGTCCTGGATGTCGTGAGTTCGAATCTCATCACTCGCCCCACTTTCCCTTCTGCATGGTCTGAAAGATCGCCCTCCCGGCCGGGATGGGTGTTTTTTGCGTATGAGCCCTGATTCTGTTCACAAAAAGAACCGGCTCCGCATTTTTTCGCTTGCCTGAAGCCGTTCCTCCCTGTAAACCCCCGCTCGGGAGATCGGCGGCGGACGGATCCATCGCCAACCCGGTCAGGTCCGGAAGGAAGCAGCCGCAACGATTTCCGATCCGGGTCGTTGTCCGGTCTCCCACCTCCCTCTGCTTTTTGGGCGACGTAGTCGCGGCCGGGCCTGTGCAGCGGCGCCGGCGCGAGATAATCTGCCGCGATGACCGAAAGCCCCGCCTCCTCCCCCTATCGGGTTCTGGCCCGTAAATACCGGCCGAGCGATTTCACCGGGCTGATCGGCCAGGAGGCGATGGTTCGCACCCTGTCGAATGCGATCCGCAGCGGTCGGCTGGCCCATGCCTTCGTCCTGACCGGGGTGCGCGGGGTCGGCAAGACCTCGACCGCCCGCATCCTCGCCCGCGCCCTGAATTGTGTTGGTCCCGACGGGATCGGCGGGCCGACCATTACCCCCTGCGGGGTTTGTCCGCATTGTCTGGCGATCGCCGAAGACCGTCACGTTGACGTGCTGGAGATGGATGCCGCCAGCCGCACCGGTATTGACGATATCCGTGAGCTGACCAGTCAGGTGCGTTACCGGCCCACCTCGGCCCGGTTCAAGATCTTCATCCTCGATGAGGTCCACATGCTGTCGGACAAGGCGTGGAACGCCTTGCTCAAGACGCTGGAGGAACCGCCCGAGCACATTAAATTCGTCTTCTGTACCACCGAGATCCGCAAAGTGCCGGTCACGGTGCTGTCGCGCTGTCAGCGGTTCGACCTGCGCCGGGTCGAAATTGCCACTCTGACCGAGCATTTTGCCCGGGTCGCCGCCGCCGAACAGGCCGAGATTGCCCCCGGGGCTCTGGCGATGATCGCCCGCGCCGCCGATGGCTCGGTGCGCGACGGTCTGTCGCTACTCGATCAAGCGATCAGCCATGGCGGCGGTCAAGTCGGCGAAGAGCAGGTCCGCGATATGCTTGGACTGGCCGACCGCGCCCGGGTGTTCGATCTGCTCGACACTCTGTTCAAGGGCGAGATCGCCGCCGCTCTGACCCAGCTTGACCAGCAATATGCGGCCGGAGCGGATCCGGTGGTGGTGTTTCAGGATCTGCTCGATCTGGTCCATTGGTTGACCCGGCTCAAGCTGGCGCCGGACAGTGCGGATGATCCCGGGGTAGCGGAAACCGAGCGGGTGCGCGGCCGCGCCATGGCCGAGGCCCTGTCGATGGCCAGTCTAAGCCGAGCCTGGCAGATGCTGCTGAAGGGGTTGAGTGAAACCCGTTCCGCGCCGAGTCCGATCCAGGCCGCCGGAATGGCGCTGGTCCGGCTCGGCTATGTCGCCGATTTGCCGAGCCCGGCGGATCTGGTCGAGCAAATCCGCTCGGGTGGGTCGGCACCGCGTGGTCCCAGCGGCGGCGGGACAGGGGGCGGCGGCGGCCGAACCGAGGCCCGCTCGCCCGTGACGGTCGGCCCCGGCGGTGGCGGTGGACCGACGGCGGCGTTGCGTCTGGCCCCCCAGCCTGAAACGGAACCGGCCCGGTTGCCGGCGATGCCGGCGAGTTTCCCCGAGGCTGTCGGGCTCTTTTCGGAGCGGCGCGAAGGGGTGCTGGCGGTGGCCCTGCGCACCCAGGTCAATCTGGTCGGATTCGCCCCTGGCCGGATCGAATGGCGCCAGCAATCGCGCGCGCCGGCCGATCTCGCCCCCCGGGTTGCCCGGCTGCTGGGCGAATGGACCGGACGGCGCTGGACGATCTCGCTCAACGCCACCGACCCGGCCGAGCCGACCCTGGTCGAACAGGAGGCGATGGCCGATCTGCGGCGGCGACAGGATGCCGCCAACCATCCCCTGGTCAAGGCGGTGCTGGCCGCCTTTCCCGGTGCGGCGATTGAGGCGGTGCGCGACCTTGATCCTGAACCGGCCCCGGCCGCCGGACCAGCGGCTGACGAGGCCGAACCTGATCCCGATTTCTTCCCAGGAGAGGATGATTTATGAAGAATCTCGGCAATTTGATGAAGCAGGCCTCGCAGATGCAGGCCAAGATGGGCGAAATGCACGCCAAGCTCGGCGAGTCCGAGGTTGAGGGGCAAGCCGGCGCCGGTCTCGTCACCGTGACCATCACCGGCAAATTCGACCTGCGTAAGATTCAGATCGATCCCGCTCTGGCCAAGCCGGAGGAAATCGGGGTGCTGGAAGATCTGATTGTGGCCGCCTTCGCCGATGCCCGAATCAAGGCCGAAGCGTTGATGCAGGAAGAAATGGAAAAGATTACCGGTGGGCTCGGCCTGCCCGGTGGCTTCAAGCTGCCGTTCTGAGGCACGCGGCCGGGCCTGATTTCGGGGCTGCCGCCCCGATCCCCGCTTGGGGACTGACGTCCCCAAACCCCTGCTTTTTTTAAAAAATAAGGGGGTTCGGGGCCTTGCCCCGAGCGGGTGCGGGCGGCAGCCCGCCAAGGTTTGCTCTAGGAGGCGGGATGGTTGGCCCCGAAATCGAGCGACTGATCCAACTGCTCGCCCGTTTGCCCGGCCTCGGGCCACGTTCGGCGCGTCGGGTGGCCCTGCGGCTGCTTGAGCGGCGTGACAGTCTGATGGTCCCGCTGGCCCAGGCCCTGACCGAGGCAGCGACCCGGCTGCATCCCTGCCGCCGCTGCGGCAATTTCGACACCACCGATCCCTGTGCTTTGTGCGCCGATCCGCGCCGCGACGATTCGCTATTGTGCGTGGTGGAGGATGTGGCCGCGCTGTGGGCGATGGAACGCACCGGCGGATTTACCGGCCATTATCTGGTGCTGGGCGGGGTGCTGTCGGCGCTGGAGGGGACCGGCCCGGACGATCTCGGTTTAGGCCGTCTGTTCGAGCGGGTGGACGCGGGCGGACTGGCCGAGGTGATTCTGGCCCTGCCGGCGACGGTTGACGGCCAGACCACCGCTCATTACCTCGCCGAACAACTGGCGGGGCGGTCGGTGACGGTGTCAGGGCTGGCCCAGGGGGTACCGATCGGCGGGGATCTCGATCACCTCGATGACGGCACGATCATCGCCGCGTTGCGGGCACGGCGTCAGGTGTAGGGCCGGATTCGGCCCCGCCAAACGAAAAGAGGACCCGCCGAGGCGGGTCCTCTCTGATCGCGGCGGCGACCGGACCTCAGGCGGCTTCGGGCTTGTTAGCCAGAGCGCGCTGGATGCGGCGCTTGAGACGCAACGCTTCGGTCGGCAACTTCATGTCGGTGACCGAGAGCAGGTAAGCATCGAGTCCGCCATTGTGTTCGACGGTCTTGAGGCCATTGGTGCAAAGGCGCAGACGGACGGTCTGACCCAGGGCATCGGAAAGCAACGACACTTCCTGGAGGTTGGGCAGGAACCGCCGCCGGCTTTTGTTGTTGGCGTGGCTGACGTTATTGCCAGTCAGAACGCCTTTGCCGGTAATGGCGCAGCGACGAGCCATGTCAAAAATCCTTGTTAGAAGACGGTCGCCGGCCCGCACCCCAGCCGCGATCGCTCGGGCGGTGCCGGAGGAAGCCGTGCTTTTACGGTGGTCCGGCCGGGTCGTCAAGTCCGAATCGCCCCCTCCGGCTCCGACACGGCAATGTTATGCTGGTCCGGTAGCAATCGCAAAGGGAGCGCGGGATGAAAAACGGCCCAGAGGGGGGAACAGAACGCCGGGAATTTCCGCGTGGCAGCCTGATCTTTCGTGAGGGGGATAGCGGCGATACCGCTTATCTGGTGCACCGGGGCACGGTGCGGATTTTCAAGACCGTGGCCGGGCGGCGGGTAACGCTGGGGCTGGTGCGGCCGTTCCAGGTGTTTGGCGAACTGGCCCTGATCGATGATTCGCCCCGGATGGCCGGGGCACTGGCCGATGAGGATGTGACCTGCCTGCTGCTGCCCCGGGCGACGATTCAGGCGATGCTCGATCAGGCGCCGGAAGGATTGCGAACCCTGCTCCTCTCGATGATGGCCACGATGCGGATGATGGGCGATGAACTGGCCACCGCCCGCGCCACTCTGATCGACGCGGGTCATTCCGGTTAAGCCCCCCCCTTGAGACTTCAAAGGGGGTCCGGGGCATCGCCCCGGCCGGGTGCGGGCGGGAGCCCGCCAAACCGGGCGATCCTTGTGTGTTGCGGGAAGCAGAGTTATTCTCCCGCAAGTAGAAAGCCTCCGCTTGGCGAGGGTGAGGTCTGCTGTTGTCCTGGTCTGCGCTCTCCCCACCGCCCCCGTTTCAGCGGGGCCGTTGGGTCATGCTTACCCTGGTGGGGCTGACCGCGATCGTCATCGGGGTGGCTGGACTGACAATTCGCCTCGACCACCAGGGGCGGCAAGCCTCGGTTGCGGCCGAAGCACGACTCCTCTCCGGGGTGCTGGCGCTCGGCTTGCAGCATTACCTCGACCAGATCGATCTCGAATTGCGCGACCTGAGCCAGGGCTCCTTCCCGCCGACAGATCCGGCCGGCAATGCGGCGCGAGTCGCCGCCTCCTTCCGTCACCTCCCGGGCGTCCATGCGCTTGACGTGCTGGATAACGCGGGGCGCCCGGTGGCTGGCGCTAGGGCCGGCGCTCCCGTCCTGCCAGAACGGGCCGAGGTCGAGCCCGCCTTTTTCGCCACTCTGCGCGACCAGACCATAGACGGGCTGGACGTCTCCGAACCGCTGCGCGACATGGTCAGTGGTCAGCGGATGCTGTTCGTCGGACGGCGGGTTCTCCGGGCCGATGGCGGATTTGGCGGAATCGTCCGGGTGACGCTAAAGGCGGACAATCTGCTCACCAGGCTGTTGCCGGAGCCTCAGGACTCCGGCCTGCATATTTCTCTCCTCACTCAACGCATGGAATTTCTGACCCGTCATCCCAGCGTGGCCGAGGTTGAGGGCGGCGCCGTGTCCCGCGCCGTCTCCCCGGAATTACAGATCCTGATCGAAAAAGGGACCCAAGCCGCCTCTTACAGCGCCCGATCGCGGTTGGACGGACAGGAACGGATCGCCTTTCTGCGGCGGGCGGGAGGACATCCCTTCTATTTCAGCGTTGGTTTTGCCACGGAAACCTTCCTCATCCCCTGGCGAAACGAGGGAATGCGAGTAGGCGGACTGATTCTGGCCTTTCTCGGGCTGGTGGTCCTGGTGTTGCGAGCCTGGCGTCAGCGGGGCGAGGCGCTGGCGGCGCTGGAACAGGCGCATGGTCTCGCCCGCGATCAAGCCGACCGACTGCACCGGATCCTGCGCGGCGCCAATGACGGTTGGTGGGAATGGGATCTGGAGCAGGGGATCATTGATTACTCGCCGCACTGGTGGGAGATGCTGGGCGAGACCTCGGTCGCGCAACAGGGCCCCCCAGCCCTGTGGCAGGAGCGAATTCATCCCGAAGATCGGGCGCGGGTCACGGCCGAATTGGTCGCAGCATGGCGGGGAGACGGCGGCGCGTTTCAGAGCGAATTCCGCCTGTGCCATCATGCCGGCCATTATCTGCCGGTGCTGGTCCGCTCTCTCCTCCAGCGTGCGCCCTCCGGCCGGGTGGTGCGGATGTCGGGAACCGTCACCGATCTCAGCGGCCTTCGTCAGGTTGAAGCCCGGCTGCAAGCGATGTTCGATCTCTCGCCCCTGGGCTGCTGCCTGTGTGATGCCGCCGGACGGATCAGCGACGCCAATCCCGCCTTGCTGGCGTTGGTCAAGACCGAGCGGGCCGCCTTGCTCGGCCAGTCCCTCGCCGGGCTGCTGCCCCAGCCAGACGGCCCGGAGGAGGAGGGGCGGCAGGCCGCCCGCCTCGCCACCGAGGGACGGTTCGGCCCTTACGAGCGGCTGCTGATGCTGCCGGATGGGCGAGAGGTTCCGGTCCGGCTGCGCGGGGTGCGCCTGGAAGAGGGAACCCGCCGGCAGGCCGATCTGATTTACACCCTGGTCGAGGATATTAGCGAAGAACGCGCGGTTCTCCGGATTCTGGAGGAACGGACCCGCGATCTGGCCCGGTCGAATGCCGATCTCGAACAATTCGCCTATGTTGCCAGTCACGATCTGCGCGAGCCGTTGCGGATGGTGTCCAGTTTCCTCGGCCTGCTGGAACGGCGCTATGGGGCCGGTTTTAACGAAGAAGCACGGCAATTCATCGACTTCGCCAAAGACGGGGCGCGGCGGATGGACCAGCTGATTCTTGATCTGCTCGATTTCTCCCGGATCGGCCGGGAAAATCTCGCCCTGGCATCGATCCCGCTCCGGCTGCCCCTCGACCGGGCGCTCGCCAATCTTGCGGTTGGGATCAGCGAGAGTGCCGCCACGATCGAGATCGCTTCGGCCTGCACGACGGTGACGGTGCGGGGCGACCCCAGCCAGCTCACCAGCTTGTTTCAAAATCTGATTGGCAATGCCCTCAAATACCGCGCCCCGGATCGCCCGCCCCGGGTCATTCTGTCCGTCCGGCGCGACGGCGAGGATTGGGACGTGACGGTGGCCGACAATGGCATCGGCATCGAACCCGATTATTTTGAAAGGATTTTCCGCCTGTTCCAGCGTTTGCATAATCGCGAAGCCTATGACGGCACCGGCATCGGCCTCGCTTTGTGTAAGAAGATCGTCGAGCGTCACGGCGGGCGAATCTGGGTCGAGTCCACCCCGGGAACCGGTAGCGTTTTTCACGTCACTCTGCCGGTGGGAGCGACGGCCTGACCCCGGCCGACGGGGAGGCGGTTCGGGGCAAGTTGCAAATGAGGCGAAGGCGTCACAACGCCGCTTGCTCCGGCACGCGGCTGCTTGTATGACATCACCCCATGCATATTCTCGAATTTGAAAAGCCTATCGCCGAGCTCGAGGGCAAAATCGAGGAGTTGCGACACCTCTCCGACAGCGGTGAAGTGAACATCGCCGAGGAGGTGAGCAAGCTCCAGGCCAAGGTCGACAAGCTGCTGCGCTCGACCTACGCCAAGCTCACGCCGTGGCAGAAGACGCAGGTGGCCCGCCACCCCCAGCGTCCCCACGCGCTCGTCTACATTCAGGGCCTGATCGAGGACTTCACCCCGCTGGCCGGGGACCGTCTTTTCGCCGAGGATCAAGCGATCGTCGGCGGATTGGGGCGGTTCCGGGGCCGTTCGGTGGTGGTGATGGGCCACGAGAAGGGTCACGACACCGACGGTCGTCTCCGCCATAATTTCGGCATGGCCAAGCCTGAGGGCTACCGCAAGGCCCGCCGTCTGATGGAACTGGCGGACCATTTCCAACTGCCGGTGATCACCCTGGTCGATACCGCCGGGGCCTATCCCGGGGTGGATGCCGAAGCCCGGGGGCAGGCGGAAGCGATCGCCCGTTCGATCGATGCCGGCCTCAATCTGCGGGTGCCGTTCGTCTCGACCATCATCGGCGAAGGCGGCTCCGGCGGCGCGATTGCCCTGGCCACCGCCAACCGGGTGCTGATGCTCGAACATGCGATCTATTCGGTGATCAGCCCCGAGGGCTGTGCCTCGATCCTGTGGCGCTCCGGTGAGAATGCCAAGGATGCGGCCGAACAGCTCCGCCTGACCGCGCAGGATCTGCTCAAGCTTGCCGTGATCGATGCCGAAGTGCCGGAACCGCTGGGCGGGGCGCATCGCGATGTGCCGCAGGTGATGCAGACCCTCGGCAATTCCATCGAAAACGCCCTCAACGAACTCTCGAAATATGAGGGGGGCGTGCTGCGGGCGCGGCGGCGGGAAAAATTCCTGGAAATGGGGAAAGTGGGGCTGTCGTGAGCGAAGCGGAGGCGCCGGAACTCTCAGTTGTGGTGCCGGTTCGCAATGAG
>Ga0209373_10000772_pt1 | contig 44878 bp, 44 predicted proteins | sample Higcelweek5metaG_FD_187173 | JGI IMG/M metagenome (GOLD analysis project Ga0209373, IMG submission 187173) | Freshwater pond sediment microbial communities from the University of Edinburgh, under environmental carbon perturbations - High... | ecosystem: Environmental > Aquatic > Freshwater >... | reverse complement strand
TCTCTTACAGCCTCTCCAGCAAATTTCTTAACACCTAATCTTTTACCTGCTACATGGCCATTGTTTGATGTGCTTGCTGCACCTACGACATGTGACATTGTGCTACCTTAACAATTAATATATATATATTACTCAGTTTATTTTCTGCGTAATATGAAAATGTTCCTAGTGATAATACTATTTTTACGGCTCCACTTCAAGTCCCTACCCCCAGATAATTCAGTATTTAGAACTTCCCATCGTTTTCCAACGATATCTCTTACACCTATGGTTTTCCAACCCCATGATGTTTTGTAAGAAGGGATAATCATAACTACAACAAATCCTTCGTGAGTTACTTCATGTAATATATCAAAAAGCCCTTTGTAAAGCTCTTCTACACGTTTTAAGAATAGTTCGGCCTTTCCTGAGAATAGTGTACTTCTTTGAGGGGGCCCCATGAATGGTTCGCAAACTACAGCAGATATTGGTGTTTTTCTTAATTTTGCCAATGTTCGGTTATCTGGTTCTTTTACGTCTAAATGGAAGATATCGTACTTAATAATTCCAATTAATCCCTTGTCTGATGCCCATTCAATATTCTTTTCAGTATATTCTAGTGCATTCTCATCAATATCAGATCCTAATATATCAAATCCTAATACTGCAGCTTCCATTGGTATTGTTCCAGATCCACAGAATGGATCCCATATGATTCCTTCTTTAAGTCCAGCAAGATTAATCATCATCCTTGCTAGTTTTGGAGGCAATGTGCCCATTTTGACATCTGTGTGTGGTCTATCATAGTCTCGCATAGCGAATCCTTCGATATCCTGGACTCCCATGGTACATCCATATATTTCAGCATTTTCGCTCTTGATTATACATAGTTCAAAGCCTTTTTCGACTATTTCGTTTTTTAATACCTGAGCTGCATTGAGTTCAGTTTCTCCACTTAATGGTCTGATGAATCTTGATGATATTTCATTTCTTTTTAACTCATCCTTCAATTCATTTGAAAGTTTTCTTAAAAAGACATGATCTTTTGAATGGCTATTCCCTAATATGCTTACTCCAAATGTTACTTTGGTTCCTTTTGCTATATATTCTGCTAAGAAAGTATCTACCTGATCCAAAAGATATCCATATCTAACAAATCCTCCGAGTCTGTTGTAAATCTTTTTTACAATTTCCTCAGATACTTCGTTATCTCTTACAATGAATACTTTGTCTGTGAATCTTTGAATTCGGTCTTTGCTAACGCCATAGAGGTTGAAGACTGAAACTAGCTCGGTGTATGAGAGATCTTGGAAACTTCCTGCCTCGAAAAAATATTGTTTGGACATTATAGTTATATCTTCTTAACGAGAACCTTTGTGATTAACTGTCTTGCTCCAAAGTGTGTTCTATTTCTAGATTTTGCACTGAACTTGAAGCCGTTAACCTTTTCTCCTTTTTTCTGAGATGTGATTTCTAATACTACTTTAGCACCCTCAATTACTGGGGTTCCAAGTGTTACTTTATCACCATCAGAGATTAGAAGAACGTCTGTTATTTCAATTACATCGCCTTTTTTACCTTCAATCTTTCTAACTTCAAACTCCTGGCCTTCAGATACTTTTAACTGAGTTCCTGCAATTTTGATTACTGCAAACTTGTTTTCGGTTACTTTTTCAACTGTTTTGGTTTCTTTCTTTGTTTCTGTCATGAGTAAGGATTTTAATGGAATATCGTTAAAATGTCAATAAATAGGAGAAATTAATCCTCATATACATCCAGTATCTCCCCACTCCTGTCCCTATGCCCCTGTCTATGCCTTATCGCTATGTTCTGTACCAATCCTAAACATACCAAAGTCATTATAGTTATCGTTCCTCCTGCACTCATTAGTGGTAATGGAATACCCGTAGCAGGTATAGTTCCCATATTTGTACCCAGATTTATAAATACCTCCAGAAGGAGCTTAATCCCAACCCCTATACATATCAAAGAATGTAATGGGTTCTGTATCACATTAATGGCTGTAACAAAACAATATATGATTAAAAATCCATACAATCCCAAGACAAACACACTCCCTACCAATCCAAATTCTTCTGCAAAAGAAGCAAATATGAAGTCAGTTTGATGCTCAGGTAAGAAATTACGTTTACTCTGAGTCCCATTGCCAAAACCCTTCCCTAATAGTTGCCCTGACCCAATGGCTATCTTCGATTGATTAACGTTAAAGCCTTCATCTTCTAATACCGTTTTCTCTGTTGGATTTACAAATGCAATGATACGATTCTTCTGATAGTCATGCAGTAGTGAATCCCATGATATTGTAAAGAAAATTCCCAATACAAGTCCTACTACCAAAGATCCAATTGCCAATGGTTTCCAATTAATCTTTGAATACAAAATAAATATGGTAAGTACAATTCCAAGAATAATTGTGAGATACCAAATCCAATTACCAGTGACAGCTGCAATTAGGAAGCCCCCTGAGACACTCGCAATGATAGATATAAGGAGAGTGTTTCGAAGTGGGTTACTCAGGGCTAGGAAAGTCATTAGAAACCATATTGCCAAAGTCAGGAGAGACATACTTCCACCTGGTTCAAGATAGATGAGGATAAAGAAAGCCAGAGTGGATAACGCAGTGATAGCAAAAAGTACAAGTTCATTTAATTTGCCCCGCATAGAAAATATTCCCGCGGTGATAACTATGACTGCAAATTTCGCTATCTCAGATGGTTGTAGCTGTGTACTACCAATGTAAAGCCATCTTCTTACCCCATTTATCTCTGGTCCAATGATTAGTGTTAAAGCAAGCAACATTACTGTGCCTATCCATATTACAAGCATTACCTGCCAATATTTAAGGTAAGAGAGATCAATAAAGGAGATAATGAAAAAAAGAACAAAACCGATCCCGAGAGAAATTACCTGTTTCCAAACAATTCCTAGGTCACCATAGCCACCCTCAGGTAGGATTGTTGTTGAAAGAATGGTTATTAATCCTAACAATGATAACAAGATTGCTGGAAATAGAATTTTCCAATCAATATGTAGAAACTTCCCTGAATTATTTGATAGGAGATTCATAGTATGTAGATTTTAACACATACCAATTATGCAGGTCTTCTTCTCAAGAAAGTTGGAATATCCAAAAGGCTTCCATTATCATCACCATTATTAGATGTACTACTTGGTACAGAAGGAATCGTATCCTCTTCAAAATTATCCTCTTTTATATCTTCCTTCTCAAAAGCTTCGAGTACATCTTCCTCATCAGTATCAATTTCTGGTTCTTCTTTTACTTCTTCTGCTCTTGGTTTGAATCCAAATGTTCTTACATTCTCATCTACACCCTTCTGCTTTTTAGTAAATATCTGCTTGTTCTCATCAAAACCGGTTGCGACAATTGTAATAGTTAATGTATCTCCAGCACTTGGATCTATCTGTGCACCAAATTTGATATTTGCTGATGGATCTACAGCTTCTTTGATTAATTCTGATACTTGGCTAATTTCTGTAAGTGTTAAATCAGAGCCGACCACATTGTAGAGAACTCCTGTTGCACCTTCGATAGACATATCGAGTAATGGACTTGTTGTAGCAGCTCTAGCTGCGTTCTCAGCCCTATTCTCACCACTTGCTCTACCAATCCCCATTAATGCTGTACCCGCGTTCTGCATAACTGATTTAGCATCATTGAAGTCTGCATTAATATATCCTGTTTGACTAATCAAGTTTGAGATACTGTTAACACCCTCTGCTAATACTGAGTCTACTTTTTTCATTGCATCAATGAATGAAAGTTTTTCACTCTCATCAACAATTTCTAGTAATCTTTGGTTAGGCACAACAATCAATGTATCTACTTTGTCTTTCAACGCAGCAATACCTTCTTCAGCTATTTCTCTTCGCTTGTTACCTTCAAATTCAAATGGTTTGGTTACAACAGCTACTGTTAATGCTCCCATGTTCTTAGCAACACCTGCAATTATTGGAGCAGCACCTGTACCAGTTCCACCACCCATACCTGCGGTAATGAATACCATGTTTGCACCCTCTAAGAATTCTTGTATTTGATCTAAACTTTCCTCAGCAGCTTGTGCTCCCATATCATGGTTACCACCTACTCCTAATCCTCGTGTTAATTCCTCACCTAATTGCAATGTGACAGGAGCTTGGGACATCTTCAATGCTTGAGCATCTGTATTGAATGCCATGAAATCTACTCCAGGGATATCATAATCAGTGATCATAGTGTTGATAGCATTACAGCCACCACCACCTACTCCTACTACCTTAATTTTTGCTACTGGATCTACATTAGTTGTAACTAACATTGTGTCTTAAACACTAAAATTTATTTAAGGCAGTAAAGATTTCATCCATTCACCTAACTTTCCAACGAAGCCTTTGACATTTGATTTTTTCTTATCATTTGCAGAGCTAATATCTACGTCATCATCCATTGCATGTTTAATCAATCCCTGTACACAAGCATATGATGGATCAGAGATTTCTTCGGTCATGCCTGTTAATCCTGATGGGTATCCAATTCTTGCAGATACTCCAAATACACCTTGTACTATCTTAGTTATATTTCTCAACAATCCTGTGCCACCTGTTACGACAATTCCAGCAGGCATACCTATATTGTATCCAGATTTAGATACATTCTCTTTTGCCATTTCGAATATTTCTTCACATCTTGCTTCAACAATCTCCTGTAATGTAGATTTGGATACCCGTTTATCTATTCCGTATCCACTTAAATCAATATCATCTACCTTAGTTTTCTTTTCTTTAGGTTCATCTTTTCTTCTTAATAGTGCAGGAGTTGAATCCATACCTTTACCTTTTGCAGCTGCAACCTTGTTATCTAATATATCTGACATATTTAACTTGATCTTCTCTGCTTCTTCCAAAGATACCTGAAGTCCAATTGCAATGTCACTTGTGATACTGTTCCCACCTAAAGGAATACAGCTACTATATATTATTGAACCTTCTTCAAAGATTGTAATACTTGTAGTACCACAACCAATATCTAACATAGTTACCCCTAGTTCTTTTTCAGTTTCTGTTAATACAGAAAGTGATGATGCCCATCCTGTAAAGATGACATCATATACATTCAAGCCTACTTGTTCTACACATTTTCTAATGTTCTGCCAATATGAATTTGGTGCTGTGATTATATGTGTTTCTACTTCTAATCTTCCACCACTCATTCCAATTGGATACTTAATACCTCCCTGATTATCCACTACAAATTCTCGAGGGATAATATGGATTGGATTTAGGTTATCTGGTAAAGACAATGTTCTAGCATTTTCAATTGCTCTGTATGTATCATCTATTGTAATTTCTGAACCTGCAACTGCTACAACACCTTTGTTGTTTAAGCTTGTTACCTGTTCTCCATTTATAGATACATATACATCAGAAACTGTAACACCTGCCATTCTTTCAGCAGCTAATACACTCTCTGATATTGCATTAGTAGCATCATCAATATTTACTACTACACCCTTTTTAATACCTTTACTTGGATGTGAGCACACACCAATAACGGAAGGAGTTTGATTGTCTTCAACAGAAGAAATTACTGTTGTAATTTTAGAGGAACCGAGATCTATTGCTGTTATTATTTTGCGTGCCATGTTATTTAAGGCAGTTAATATTACTAATTAATTATATAAAAAGACTATAAATTGGCAAGTCCTTTCTAATAATATAATCAAAATTCGTTCGTTTAGCAAGAATTAGTTTTTAAGTACTGGTCTTTCAAAACGAAAATCTATTGATTTAAACTCAAGGTTATCACTTTTCACTCTATTTGCAACTGAGATGTATCTTTCTAACTGTAGGTCTAGGTCTTCAGACATACTGAATTTTAATACTTGATCTGTTTTTGTAGTAATTTCCAATATATTACTTACAAATGTTATCTCCTTTATCTCATACCCATATGTATTTATAACTTTAACCGCTTTGTATATATCTTCCATTATTAACAATCCTTGTTTTCCATTTACTAATGGTGAGCTATCTACATCAGATGAAGTGAATATATACAGGGTATTGTCTGTGGCATAGTTTTTACAACAATTAACAGTATCTTCCTTACATATTGTATCAAGGACGACACCTTCTTCAGAGAGAAGAAGGCATTCTGTTTCTCGAAGTAAGGCTGTGCTTGCTGGTCTATATACATTTACAAATATTTCTAATTTGTTTGGTATTATTTTCTCAATATTTACATTTTTAACATATGGTACAGATTTAATCATATCTTTTTCAAATGAGGTTGTAGAAAATGAGAAGTAATTTCTTCCTACTAATTTTTCTTCCATATATTTATCTATGAGCGTCGTTACATTTGTTGGGATATCTAAGCCTTCGAGATCCGTTAGGGTATATTTTTTAATATTCCATATTCCTACCAAGAGAGTAAGTAGGAAAACACAGAGTACTATGAATATGGGTAGGTTCTTTTTTATAAAGGCGATTGGTTTGAATCTGAATATTCTATCCTTTATATGATTAGTGGGCTGTTTTTGTATATCAATATCCATATGTCTAGTGTATATGATATATGAATAATTGAAAAGAAAATTTTGTAAAACACCAGAAGGGAAAGTGGGGGATGAACCCTTCTGGTTTGTTTTGCTAGAATTGTTCAATTTGATCAATAGGAATTGGATCAATTGAAAATGGGTCAATCCCAGCGTTATCATGCAAAAATTTTACAACAAAATCCTGGTCAGGAATAAGAATGACACTACCTAGTAGTGCTAAGCATTCCATCCCTTGGAGACCATAAACTGCTCCAATTTTTAACATAGCCATTGCAGCTTCCTTAAATGGCTGATTTCTAGCGACAATGAGTAAACGAACAAGTTCATTATCCTCGGCATTTGTTTTAGCCATTGCTATCCTCCAATTTAGTGCCCCACTTTAAAGATCGTAATATGAAAATTACAAGATGATTATACTATAAGATATATACGAATTGCTACTTAGCCAATTTTATATGATCCACCACCTTCCCTCCAACCAACTCCAATCCTAATTCATTAACAATACCCAATATCATATTACTTAATTTCTTTTTGTATTCATCCGTTTGAGATTCCTTAAAAAGTTTTAACTCCTCCTCTGTTAATTGATCCCCTATCTGTTCTATCAACCTACTTAACTTTCCCCACGACAAATTCAGATGTTCCGCCCATACCTTCTTAGTCCCCGAATCCTTAATCTCTCTAAACAACTTTCTTAAACTCTCTTCATTAGCAACAAAGTGAGGTAACAATGGTCCTACAAATGCATATGTCTTTATACCTGCCTCATTAAGTTTCCTCAGGGCCAATATCCTCAAAGAGCTAGGAGGAGCATAACATTCAAATATCCTACTAATATTATCATCAATAGATGATATGGTCATACCAACCTCCAGATTAGGTATCTGTTTTAGTATTTCAATATCTCTAGTTACTAATGGAGACTTAGTAAGCAATGATATTTCAATATCATTTTTTATTTCTGACTTCGTAATAATTTCTAAACATTTTCTAACCAATTCATACTTTGCTTCTGTTCCTTGATATGGATCTGTTACTGATCCAAAGAATATTACCGGTCTATTACCTGTTTTAAATTCATTCTTCTTAATTACTTTCTTTGTTAAATTGGCTATCTCTTTTTCAAATACCTCAGGTGTATTTATTTTTGCATCTACATATTTACCCCATTCGTCATCCATATGGCCTGTAAACTTTCTAGTGAATTCTGCATAACAATATACACATCCAAATGCACATCCTGAATATGGATTTACTACATAGTCTGCACCGGGAAGTTTGCTAGGGGTTAGTATTGATTTAGCTTGTTTTGTGGCTAATTTCATAATTAATATTAACAGTTAAATTGGAATCTAACAAATAACAAGTATAATGAAATATGGAAGAACCAAAACAAGAAAAATTTGGTATTAAACACCTCTTAATGTTACTTGCCTCTCTAACTATCTCAGTCTTAATCATTGTGTTTAACAAACAGATTAGAGAGTTAGAAGAGTTTGGATATCTAGGAGCATTCCTAATAATGTTCCTTGGCAATGCTACAGTACTAATCCCCGTCCCTATCCTTGCTCCATTAAATATATTACTTGGAGGAATATTGGCTAGCCCACTTTTGGTTGGGCTTTCTGTCGGAATAGCATCATCATTAGGTGAACTCATTGGCTATCTTGCTGGATATAGTGGAAGCGGGATTGTTAAATCTAGTAAGGTATACAAAAAAATGGAGATTAGGATAAAGAAGTATGGGTTATGGGCAATCTTTGTATTAGCTTTAATACCTAATCCATTATTTGATGTTGCGGGTTTAGTAGCTGGTGCATTTGGTATTAAGTGGTGGAAGTTTTTAATAGCGGTAACATTTGGTAAAACCCTTAGAGCAATAATATTTGCATATATTGGATATACTGGAAGTATATTGATTTAGAATCCTTCTATGAAATATGTCTGTTCAATATTATCCCTCTCCCTACTCTCAAACCAATTAAATATTTCTACCTCATTGTGATATTTAGGAGTTATTTCCATGAACTGTTTCTTTGTCATCCAACTATTCTGACATCCCTCATCCTTTATTCTCAATGTATCTTCCTTGATTATTACCTCTATACAATGGAAATATTTGTCTTCTAGCATATTTCCCTCTTTGTCATATACCATTTCATGAAGTTCAAAGGCTAATGCCATATCTCCATATAAACCCATCTCTTCATCCAGTTCTCTAGCTGCTGCTTCAAGAATTTTTTCTCCCCATTTGATCTTCCCACACATAAAGCCAAAGTAACCGTAGTAAGGTTCTTTAAGCCTTTGTTGTATTGCATAGTACTTTTTGTTCCCTTTGACTAATACTGGCCTTAGTAAGACACTTACCTTGGGTTGTTTTTCCGTTGTCATATTTGAAGTATCCATCTTCGAGGAGAACATCTTCCCTTTAGTTGTTAATGAGTATTTGTTTCCTTCTTTCTTCACCAATCCTTTTTCGATTAATACCTTTATATGATAGCTGAAGTGATCATTAGTTATACCTGCGATATTTAATTGGGAGAACTTTGACTTAGGATGGAATATTAATTCTCTAAGTATTTGCATCTGAACAGTATGAAGATCATTCATATGGTCAATGTGTTAATTTAATATGCATATTCTATTACCACCTGTAGTAATAATCTAGTGAAAATGATTTAACTAAATAGTTTTACAAAAGATTAGAGAATAAAATACGAAGCAGTGGGAAATAAGACATATGGAGCGAGAGACGGGGTTCGAACCCGCGACCTACACATTGGCAATGTGTCGTTCTAGCCAACTGAACTACTCTCGCAAATGGTGCCGAGACCCAGGTTTGAACTGGGGACCCTTTGTTCTTCAGACAAATGCTCTACCAGCTGAGCTATCTCGGCAATACATTAAGAACAGTATGATAATATCAAAAACCCATACCACATTCAACTAATACTCCACAAACTTCTTTTTAAACACATCCTCCGTATTGTTATTCTTCCTAACTGATTCAGATATATTCTTGTGATTCCATTTTTCATTCAAAACTTTCTTTAAACCTTTGTTAAAATTCTCCTTCTCCCATTCTGTAAAGAAATACCCATTAACTCCTTCCACTAAGTTCTCCAATATCCCTCCCGCTTTGTAAGCCAATACAGGAGTACCTGCAGACATAGCTTCCACAGGAAAGATACCATAGTCTTCAACACCAGGCATAACAAAAGCAGATGCCTTAGAAAATACTTTCCATTTTTCATCATCAGATATTCTTCCTAAGAATTGGATATTTTTGTATTTAGCATATTTTCTTCTCAAGCTTGGCTCTTTTGATCCACTACCAATTAATTTCAAAATTACATTAGAATCTTTCATACACTCAAGTAGAAATTCTCCCTTTTTATTAAATTCAAATGGAGCACCAGCAACAACATATTTATCACCATTTTTATCCTCCCTCTCATTCTTCCCTTTTATTACACCCTCAAAGAAATGAATTGGAGGAGTAAGAATACCATCGGGTTTCCTTCCCCAATATTTTTGAATACGCTTTGAGACAAATTGAGAATTAGCAATCAACACATCAGGTCTTGAAGAAGCCGATGTTTCCCACAACCTTATGAATACCAAAAGAAAATTTGTTACTACTCTTTTAAAGAATCCAAAATTTTTAACACCAACATCTTTCAAATCCCAAAGATATCTCATTGGGGAATGAATATATGCTATGTGTTTACATGACATTGGAGTAACTACACCAAAGGCAACACTAGCACTCGAGGATATGACTAAGTCGTATTGACTGAGATCAAATTTCTCAATATGGAATGGCCAGAGATAGTAGGTATATCTGTACAAATGTTTTATGAATAGTCTTTTATTCAGATTTGAAAAATATATTTTGTGTTTTTGAAGCTCAGAAGAAAGAGAGTTTGTATCACCAAACAAAGCATAGATATCAGCTTGAGGATACATTTTGGCAAAAGTTTCTAACACCCTATTTGCCCCACCCATGCTCCAAAGAGATTCTGTAACAAGTGCAACCCTTAGTTGGTTATTCTTCTTCATATATAACTACAGTTCCTTTCTTACCAAAGCCTTTAGGTCTAGAGAACATCATGAAAGCACCAAAAAGAATGAATACCATTCCTCCAACCAATATGAATCTATTCCAAGAAATAGCTGTATTTACAATTTCTTTTTCAATCGTAAAAGTAGCAGAGGTTGGTTTAGTAATTAACACGTTCTGTGGAGGACTACCATCTGTAAGCATTACAGATTTGAAATCTTCATCCTCGCCTGAGAATTCCCAATTTAATGTAGTTTCTCCAAGCTGAATAACCTCAAATGAAAGACGAGCCATAACTTCTGGTTCACCATCAGTCACATACAAGGTATCAGTTCCAGATTGAGAAAATCCAGTAAGCATTACGACTCCATTGGTATTATCTATACTTGTTTCATCATCTGGCCATTGAGCAAAAAGCGCATTATTCTTCTCTGCTTTTTTGACTCTAATATATTCAGGATCATATGTAATGACAAATCTTGCAGATACTAGCTCTTCCCCTGCAGAATCAATCATTACATCGACTGTAAATCCATTATTTTTGTTAGTTACTACTCCCCCAGCAGGATACAATGAAAATTCTGGCTCCGAAGCTGCCATTGTTGGAGATACAAAAAGAAATCCTACAAGGATTAGAGTGAGAATAATAGTTTGTATATATTTTTTGACTATCACGGTATTAAATATTAACATAATATATCTTACTTCAGAATATCAGATTAATGGAAAGTATAAAACTATTGGTGCTTGCAATAACACAAGGGTTTTCAGAACTACTACCAATATCCAGTAGCGCTCACCTAATTATCCTAGGAAGAGTAATGGAAATACCTACTTCGACCTTACTTTTGTCCTCTCTCCATATTGGTACAACAATAGCGATCTTGGCATTTTTCTGGAAGAAATTGTTTGCGAACTTCTTTACAAAAAAGAAATGGCTCTTCTATCTGAAAGTTGTTCTCTCTGTAATACCTTCTGCTATCCTAGGTATTCTCTTCGAATCGAAGATTGAAGAAGTATTACATGACAATTGGATTATTGCAGTATCATTAATCTTCTGGGGCATAGTTATGATCTTAGTCCAGAGGAAGAAAGATGATGGGAGCGTTGAAGATATGGAAAATATTACATGGCAACAATCATTGCTCATGGGATTTGCTCAAGCAATTGCCTTGATCCCAGGAACATCTAGATCAGGTATTACAACCTTGGCAGGTATTGGATTAGGATTAAAAAAATACACAGCTTTTGAATACAGCTTGATTTTAGGGCTTCCAGTTTTAATTGGAGCCCCAATATGGGAGATAATAAAGACTGTAAAGGATTATGGACTTCCAGCAATGGAAGATATTACATTAACCAGCTTCATTAATTTAGCAATTATAATTCTTGTACCATTCTTAGTTGGCTGCTTCTCACTAATAATGCTAAAGAAAATCAGCAGAGATAAGTGGTTGTCAGCATTTGGTATATATAGAATAATAATTGGAATTGCGCTTCTAATATTCGGATATTTGCTATAGCATATTTCGAATGTCTACCCCTGTCATATTTGCAGGTATATCGCTTCCTAATACACTTAGGCACGTAGGTGCCAAATCAGCTAACAATCCAGTAGCCTTGGCCTTTTGACCAGTTCCAATTTTTAAAATAGGAATACCTGTTTTTGCCTGAATCTCGCTAGGGTTAGAAAGAATCGTTAATGGAACAGGATTATTTGTATGTGCAATATCAACCTCTCCAGTTACTCTATTTATCATCGTCTCACAATTACCGTGATCTGCAGTTATGATTACAGTTCCTCCCGCTCCCAATACCGCTTTTGATACCTTGCCAACACACTCATCAACAATTTCATTCCCTCTAACAGTAGCATTGAAATCCCCGGTATGACCTAACATATCTGGATTGGCATAGTTAATGAGTATGAAGTTGTAATATTTCTGCTTTAAATCTTGTATCTTCATTACTGTTTCGTCTGTAATAGTTATTGCACTCATCTCTGGTACTTTTGCATAGTCATCTACCTTAGGAGATGGAATATTGAAGAATACCTCCCCAGGATGCGTGAATTCCACACCACCATTAAAAAAATAAGTTACATGCATATGTTTTTCAGTTTCTGATATATGGAACTGTGATTTGCCATAATCAGCCAAAGTTGCAGAAAGAGATTTTCTAACAGGCTGAGGTGGAAATACAACATGTGCAGTTAACCCTTCCTCATATCCTGTCATCGTTGCAAAATACACATCCTTGGGATAGTTTCGTCTATTAAAGTGTGGAAAATCTTTCATTACAAATGCTTTAGTTATTTGCCTTGCCCTATCCTCTCTAAAATTCCAAAAGAGAACCGCATCCCCATCCTTTATAGCTCCACATGGGAGCCCATTCTGTATACACATTCTTGGCTTAAAGAATTGATCATCCTCGCCATTAGTATATGCTTTTTGAATTGCTTCGCTTGGATCTTCAAAAGTATCTTCAGCCAGACCAATCATAGCATCATATGCAAGCTTGGTTCGTTCCCATCGATTATCCCTATCCATACCATAGAATCGACCTTGTATAGAGGCAATATGGCCAATTCCTAGCTCTTTCATCTTCTGTTTTAGTTTGTCCATATACAGATAGCCATCGTGTGGAGGTGCGTCTCTTCCATCAAGCATGACATGAAGATATGGATCAATACCATTTGCCTTACAGATTTCCATAAGGGAGAAAAGATGACTAATATGGCCATGCACACCGGCAGCACTTAACACTCCGGTCAAATGAAGCTTCGTTCCTTTCTTTTTTATGGTTTGAAACATCTCAGCTATAACTGGATTTTTTTCCAACTCATGAGACTCAATTGCATCATTTATTCTTGGCAAGGTCTGATATACCACACTTCCAGCGCCAAGGTTAACGTGGCCAACCTCACTATTGCCCGCCTCTTCAGCCGGAAGACCTACATGTGTACCTGATGCATGTATCAAAGTAGAGCGACCATAGGTCCAAGCAGTATCTAGAAATGGTGTTTTTGCAGCTAGCACAGCGTTACCCACTAGATCAGGATGTACACCAAAACCATCTAAAATGATTAATGTTACTAAATCTTTTTTATCCCCAATACCCTTGTTAGAAGAAGATTCTAAATGCTTAGGTTTTAAGAAATCAAACATAGCTATGGCAGTTAATTGATTACTTCAATATAATATACGGTATGGTAGATTTACGCAAAAAAGATATACAAGATTTACAGAAAGATATTGCAGATACTTTAATAAGTCTGGATTTGAATTCTAAAAAATCAAAACTAATAGTTTTGGAAGATGAAACGATACAAGAAGATTTTTGGAAAGATACCGAATCTGCTAAAAAGGTTATGGAAGAAGCAGGACAACTTAGAGAAGAGATTGAAACTGCAGAGAAGCTACAAGAAGATGTTAATTCTTTGGTAGAACTTTTTAATTCCATTGAAAATGAAACCGATCAAAATCAATTAATTGAGGAATATGAAACCCTTAGACAAAGATTTGATAAATTCTCCATTAGGAAATTTCTTTCTAGTAAATATGATAAGGCCAATGCAATGATTACAATCCATGCCGGGCAAGGAGGTACCGAAGCTAACGATTGGGCAAGTATATTAATGAGAATGTATACAATGTATTTTGACAAAATGGGATGGAAATACAATATTACTGAGATATTAAACGGTGGAGAGACTGGAATTGTAACTGTAACTATGGAAGTAACTGGACAATATGTGTTTGGATATATCAAAAAAGAACATGGCGTTCATCGATTAGTTAGAATATCTCCTTTTAACGCTCAAGGCCTAAGACAAACTACATTTGCAGGAGTTGAAGTACTTCCAATCATGGATGATCTAGACATGGATATTCAAATTCCAGAAACAGATTTAGATTTTAAAGCAGTAAGAGCTGGTGGGCCTGGTGGACAAAATGTAAACAAAACCTCCTCTGCAGTGCAGATTACCCATATCCCAACAGGTATTACAGTCCAATCATCGGAGCAAAGAAGTCAGCAACAGAATAGAGAAACTGCTATGAAGGTCTTGAAAGCTAAACTTTTGAGAATTAAAATGGATGAAAGAATTGAAGAAATTTCTCAGATAAAGGGGGATTACAAAATCGCAGGATGGGGTAATCAAATCAGAAATTATGTGCTACATCCATACAAATTAGTGAAAGATTTGAGAACAAATATAGAATCCCAGAATCCTGAGTCCGTATTGGATGGGAATTTAGAAGAATTTGTTGAAGCGGAGATAAGATTACAGTAATATATACTAAGTACTTAAACTGTCTACAACTGCCATGTTACTTTTTGACAAAGTAAGTAAAAAATATAACGATGATATAACCGCATTAGATAATATCAATTTCAAAGTAGACCAAGGAGAATTTTTCTTCTTAGTTGGACCTTCTGGTGCTGGTAAAACTACACTCATGAGATTATTAATTAGAGAAGAAATACCTACCTCCGGAAGTATCTTCTTTAAAGATATAGATGTTCCCAATATTCCAAATAAACTATTACCTACCTACAGACAAAGATTAGGAATTGTTTTTCAAGATATAAAATTGCTTAGTTCAAAGACATTAGAGGAAAATATTAACTTTGCATTGGATATATTAGGGAAAGAAGACAAGGAGATAAAAGAAACGACCGACTATCTACTAGAGACAGTTGGATTACAAGATAGAAAAAATCTCTTCCCCCATCAATTGTCCGGTGGTGAGCAACAAAGAGGCGCAATAGCGAGAGCCTTAGCTAATAATCCAGAGCTATTCATAGCAGACGAACCTACTGGCAACTTAGACCCTGACAATGCATTCCAAGTTTTAGATATATTAAAGAAAATAAACAAAGGTGGCACCACAGTCATGATTATTAGTCATGACAAAAATATTGTTAATGAGATGAAAACTCGAGTAGTAAGAATGGATAAAGGAAAGGTCATATCAGACAATCACGGAGATTACGATACGATTAAAACTCCTAAGAAAACAGATGATGAGAAAAAGAAAGAGGAAGAAAAAAAGAATCAAAAATTCAAAGGCTTAGATAAAGATGTTAATGAGATTTTAGAGAAAGCAAAGATATCAGATATGGAAATGGTTTTAAACCTTACGGATACTGATTTGGGAAATTTAAATTTCTCTACAGAACAAAAGGCAGATTTAGAAAAATATGTTAAAGATTATTTAAGTAAAGAAAAACATGACTAAAACATCAAAAGTATTCGATACGACTAAGAAGAATGTGAGAAGAAACAGATGGCTTTCATTTGCAACTATATTTGTTAGTACAATAGTGCTTTCCATAACCTCATTCTTTGTAAGCGCTGCAATACTAAGTAGAGTTGCAGTCAAATACTACGAACAGAGATCTCAGGTTATAATCTTCTTCCAAAAAGATACCTCTGAGGCTGACATTCTTACCCTAAGAGACAAGCTATACGACCCTACTCTAATTTCAGATATTAAATATGTATCCCAGGAGGATGCACTTTCAATATATAAGGAAGACTTCGCGGAAAATCCAGATTTAATTTCCACTGTTACTGCAGATTCTCTTCCACCTAGCTTAGAGATAAGAGCATACAATATTGATGGATTACTTCAGGTGATTACAAATGTAAACAAAGAAAAGGACACTAATCCTAGTATTGATGAGATTATGTATTTTAAGGATGTAGTGGACAATCTAAAGACACTTTCAAGAATTATAAATATTGGCGCAATTGTTCTCATTTCTGGGCTATTAGTTATCTCCTTCTTCTTAATTAGAATTACCATTGGTTTTAATATCAACGCCCATAAGGATGAAATCCAGATTATGAATTTAGTAGGTTCTACAAACTCATTCATAAAAACTCCATTCATCTTAGAAGGGGCTTTCTATGGTTTAGTAGGTGGTTTTTTAGCAGCTACTATCATAATAGTTCCATGGTATACCACTGTTCTCTACGCTCAGGGCACGGATTTTGCAACCTGGTTAAATCAGATGCTTTCTGATTTTGGTTTAAATTTCTTAAGAACTCCTAGTATCATCTTCCTCCCTATATACTACGTCTCTCACCTAGTGTTTGGTGCACTTCTTGGTGTAGTTAGTAGTTTTAGTGCCGTGAAGAGATATTTGAAATAGTATGAATATTAAAAAGTTAGTACCAACAACTTTGTTTACGATATTGTTAACTACCTTTTTCATTGGGTTGATGGTGTACAAGGATAAACCTGTATCAGCAGGTACTACCTGCCCTGGATATATGTCTGAAGTCCAGTGTTACAACTATCTCTTAGAACAATTTACTCAGCTTCAAAAGGAGCAAGGTACATTACAAAATCAATTAAATGAAGAGCAATACAAGCAATTAAGTCTTGAGGAAAAGATAACATATATTAGTAACCAGATTGCTCAAACCCAGAATCTCATTAAATCACTCGAAATTGAAATTGCCGCACATGATATTGAAATTAAACTTTTAGAAAAAGATATTCAAGACAAAGAAGACTCCATATCATTACTCAAGCAAGAGATATCAATATTAGAAGGAACTGTAAATCAAAGAATCTCAGAATCATACAAGTATTCATTTCTAAGTCCATTTGACCTTTTCCTTGATTCTAAGAGTTTTTCAAATATATTAAGAAAAACAAAATATTTAATAGTTACTCGTGCGCAAGATATTGCTTCTCTTGAAGACTATTCTCAAAAAGCTACTTCATTGAAAAAAGAAGAAGAAGCTCTTTCAATACAAAAAGCTGATTTAGTTACTAAGCAAAATGGAATATTGGCAGAAAGATCTGATTTAGCTGCACAGAACAAGAGTTTAGAAGCTCAGGTAGCTGAGAAGAATAGCCTACTTGCTCAATCTCAGGCTAAATCTGCAGAATTACTTTCTGCATTAAGGCAGAACAAAACACTACAGTCTCAATTAGATGCCGCCATTATCACTTGGATCAATGCTCATATGGGAGATATTGTTAACAGTGGTCCCGTTGCGAGGGGTTCAATAATTGGATATGTATATCCAGGTTCATCTGCATGCTCAACAGGAGCTCACTTACATTTTGGAATAGATTACCGAACCTCTGGAACATTCTCTGCGAATGTAGATCCGTTTGCTGGATATCTTGTCTGGGGTGAAGGGTCTGGAATCATAAGTGGATACGATGGATGGAACTATCCATATGTCAGATCAAATACATATCAGGTCCCAATCGCTGGAACCGTAATTATGACTCAGGATTACCATGGTGGTAAAGCAATTGATCTCTCAAGGCCTAACGGTGCCGGTGGAGCTCCCGTATTGTCAGCTTACGGTGGAACACTGTATCGAGGTGTAGACAGTTGTAGCCAAAATTACGCGATTGTTGTTCAAAGTGATGGAAAACGATCCATATATGTTCACTTAAGATAGTTCCCTCTTTCCTCTTACAGGATATTCTGCTAAACTAGGTATTAATAAATTCATAGATATGTTCTTACAATGTCTAAAGATAAGAAAAAGAGTTCTCCTAAAAAGCCTCAAACAAAAGCCCCTGTAGCTCCTGCAAAGGTTAAGTTCGTAGTGAAGAGACCAAATATCAAGATCAAGGTAAAGATGCCTGATTTTAAAAAGCTCTTTGCTCAATTAAAAGAGTCGAAAGCTTCTAAAACAGTCTTAAAGATTGTTGGACTAGTATTAATAGTCGTTGGTTCATTCGCATTAATAGATCTTGGTGTTCAATATCTTAACAACGACTACAGTGTAGCTATTGTTGATGGTACAAGAATATCTAAGTCTGAATGGAACAAGCTTCTACAACAGGCATATGGACAAACCGCAGCAACACAATTAATCGAAAATGAGATCATTAAACTAGAAGCTAAGAAAGCTAAGGTAACGGCATCTGATGAAGAGATTCAATCTCAGATCGATCAGATCATTACAAGTCTTGGTGGACAAGAGCAATATGAAGCTGCATTAGAAGCAAACAATCTTACCGATGTTGAGCTTAAGAAAGAGATTGAGTTGGATATTTTAACAACAAAGTTACTTACACCTACAATCACATATACCGATGATGATTTAAAGAGTTTCTTCAATCAATATAGTGCTCAAATGTTCCCAACAGAAACTGCAGCTCTTGAATCTGGTGCAAAATTAGACTTTGATACATACAAAGCTAAGACTACTACTTTCTATGTTCAACAGCAGGTATCTAACAACAAACCAACTTGGTTGTCCGAAAAGAAAGCTACCTACAAAGTACAAGATAATTCTACAAGCAAACCAAAGTACGGATTGTTTAGTACAACAGCAAATATATTTAAAAATCTAACTAATCAGGCTACAACTGATAGTGAATAGGATTTAGAATATGAATAAAGAAAAGGAGGCTCAATGCCTCCTTTTTTGTTAATACATATTAAGCTAGATCATCAGGAGGTTCTACTAAACCATAGCCTCCACGATTTCTTTTGTACAACATAGATATCTTGTTTGTCTTTTTACTTCTGAAAAGGAATTGATCATACCCTAGAAGTTCCATCCTCTCGATTGCCTCACCCTCTTCTAATGGTGACATATCATCTGCAATCTTTCGTTTGGCTATCTTTGGTACATAGTCAGAATAGTCTTCTAGATCGCTCTCAGGCTCATCAGAGATTGATTCTTGGGCAACCTCTGCTTCTAGTACTCTCCATGATTCTTTTCCCTCCCAATGTGCTTTCTGATCATTGTATCTCTTCAATCTTCTAAACAATACATCCGTAGCCTTATCTATATTTGCGTACATCTCAGGACCACTCTCTTCTACTCTAATTAAAGCCTTAGGAAGATATACATCCATATTTATTCTAAAGTCATTCTCAATACCTTTACTGTATGTTTGTTCTTTAAGTACCACTTCAACCTTTGTAGCCTCTTCTAACAGATTTTCCTTTTTTAGAATCTTTTCTAATGTATATTTTTTTAATGCTTCTGTAGGATCCATGCCTACAAAGGATACTTGTATGATCTTCTTGTCCATATTATTTCCCCTTACAAGTTATATATATTTAATGATATATTTAATACAGAGAAGAGTAAAATATAATTTTAGGGTTATATATATTTATGGGTGAATTACAATTTAATACAACTGCTAGTGATACAGATTCGATTATTCAAATAGATATAAATACAGAATATTTAGCAAATACCTATGGGAAATTTCTTACAAAAGAAAGCTTTAGTGAAAGAGATTTCAACAAAGATTTCTATATTGAAAATCCACTTCCTGAAACCCAATTTCGAGGTACTAGATATGTTGCTTCCATTGCCAAAGGAGAGAGTTCATTTTTACCAATTCAAAATCTTGTAAAGCTATACAGTAAAGAAGGAAATATCTGGCAAAAAGAAATAAATGAGAAAGATCTTAGAGAAATAGATAAAGCTACAACACTAATAAAAATATCTGCTGATAGTGCAAGACGAGGTGATGCTCCTGTAAATATGTCTAGAGATATTGAACTAACGGATGGATCAAGTATTAATGTAGAATATATTCCATATACAGAAGATAATGTAGATGGGATATTAAAGGATATGAACCAACACTTTGATATGACAGAATAGATTTATAATTTTAATATATGTACTTATGCCAGAAGATCAAAAACTTGAATTACCAACAGAGGGAAACCAAATTCCTGGACCTATTATAAATGTAGAAACAGAATCTTTAGATCCTTCTGTAAAACTAGATCCATCCATTGGTGACCAGATTGCATTAACACATATTCCAGATACGGAGGCTTTAATAGAGAGATATGGAGGTATCTTCACCCCTGTTTTGGTTGAATCAGGGCATAAGTGGTTCATAGAAAAAAGAGAAGCTGGAGAAGTTAATTCTAGTAATGAAAGATTCTTGGCTGCTCGAAGAGACTTTCCATTCCAGGAGTTTGTATATCCCAAACAAAAGCTTGGCGAGATGTATGCTTTAAGGTCTAATGATAAGAATTATAATATATGGGATTTGAACATTACCGATTCTCAGGATGACAAATGTAAAGAGGTTATTCAGAATGGTATAAGGAGAATGAAACAATCGGTAGGACAAGATTCTAGAAATTTGTTAGATATAAATGTTGTTTTACCTTCTGGAGAAGAAATAAATATATCCTTAATCTCATACGCACTTACTGGTTCATATATATACGATGGGTTGACTGCAAGACATCCTAGTATAAGAAGATAAATCTTGCAGAATAGGGATTGAGTGGATATAATAGCTGTTGTTGATAATCCTCGATAGCTCAATGGTAGAGCAAACGGCTGTTAACCGTTCGGTTGTAGGTTCGAATCCTACTCGGGGAGTTTTTTATATTATGAATTAGCATTTCTCTTAATGCCAACACAAAGAACATTCATACTTGGAGCAGGAGCAAGTGCATCGTACGAATTTCCGTTAGGCTCTGGCCTAATTAAAGATATTAGAATTTTAATAAACAATCCCCAAAAGTTACGGCAAATTCTATCAAATCATTCTATAAACATTGATGAAAATGTACTAAAAGAATTTCAAACATTAATCAAAAATCCATTTAATCAAACAATTGATGCATTTATAAAAAGAAGCCACAATGAACAGTTTACAAATATATGCAATATCCTTGTAAAAGAAATTATCTCTGGATATGAGAAAATTCATAAAATGAATTTTGAAGATAATAGTTACCAAGAGAAAGAAAATGATGATTGGGTAAATAGGCTATTCAATTTAATCACAGACGATGATTTACACCAATTTTATAATTCAAATCTTAATATAATAACATTCAATTACGATCGTTCTTTTGAGTATTTACTCTTAAAGGCTTCCGAGACATGCCCAAAAGGCAAAAACTTTATGATGGATTTTCTAGATTCAAATGTAATACATATCCACGGGTCTCTTGGAAAACTAGAAGATGTGGGCGATTATGGAGCGATTTCAACTGAGAGTGATATTTATCCTATTGGCTCACCCAATAAGAATAATGTCATGAGAGCACATGATTTTTTAGAAAATAGCAAAAGCGTGTTGTTTTTAGGTTTCTCTTATAATTCTGACAATATGCAATTGCTCTTTCCAACAAATAAAAAATATGCTCCAGATCAGCAAGTTGCAGGGACATATTTGGGGCTTGATGAACGGGATCGAAAAGAGATTTGGAGGCATTACCAATTTCTTAATTTCCCTCCTAAAATAAGTGAAAATCGAAATAGTCAAGCATTAAAGAATCTTCTTTCTCAAAATTCTTTTAGGGGGTAATTATTTCCCCTTCTCAATCTTCTTACTATCACTGTTATACACAAATAACTCTTCAATAGGTTCTACATCCTCAATCATATGGTTATTAATAACCGCTACCCTAACGTTATTAGGTAAATCACTATCTAATACTATCTTAACAGTATCAACAATATCAGAAGTTTTTAATATACTATTCCAATCAAAATACTTACCTTCCATATCCTTCCTTAACATAGGAGTATCTACATAATCAGGAAGTATGGAATATATTTTAAAATCCTTGTACTTAGTAGATATAGAATCAAAATATATATTTAAAGCCGCTTTAGAACTACAATACAAAGCATACATATTATCCCCTAATCTATCAGATATAGAACTAATATTAATAACCACAGAATCCTTTAACTTAGTAAGAAGATTCTGAACCATTAACACAGGAGCTATCATATTCAATTGAAATGTCTTTTCAAAAACCTCCTTAGAAAAGTTTAAGGAATCACACTGTTCTAAATATCCAGCATTATTAATCAGTATATCTACATGAGTATCTGAAATTTTAGATATTCCCTCTATGATAGATTCCTCGTTAAGAAGATCACACTCAATCCAATGGAAGTTATCATTATTGAAATCTGAGTTACGTCTTGAGAAACCATATACAACAGCACCATTCTTTAGAAAAAACTCTGTTATTGCCTTACCTATACCACTAGAAGAACCTGTTATTACAACAACTTTATCTTTTAATTCCATATGGTTATTATGATATTTTAAAGAGTCCTCATATACTCCTTCAATTCCTTCTCAGCTTCTTTAAACTTTTCCACTATTTTCTCATCCTTAACAGTATATTCGACAGTCTCTCCATACATCTTGTCTCCTTCTTTTTCTGTAAATCCCTTAGGTGACCAATAATCAAAGAATTTCAAAGTTGTACCCTCAGGAACAATTATCTGTACAGTCCATCCCTTGGTTATTGAATATCCTCTTTGTCCACCATCTGTTTTAGGATTGTATACCTTCAAAGCTACTTCTCCCTCTGGAGACATTAGAATAACCCCAATAGGTTTGTTATCCGTTGTGGAATAAAAAATATCCGTTAAGTTGCCTTCGCCATCATAACGTTGAACAGGGGTATTTCCAGGCGTTTCAATCAATGCGATATCAGGACTCAGCTCCCCGTTGATTTTCATTTCCTGAATAGTCATGTTTTCTATTTTTGTTGGTTCAGGAAAAAGCCTTGTAGCTACTTGTAGCTCATTAGTCTGTGGCAAATCTATATATCCAAGTTCTTCTATACTCATGCTGATATTATATAATATTAAGATAGTTTTTGTCTTTGTTCTTTTCCTATATAATTATCATATGCAAAAACCAACAATCACAGGACAAATATATACAAAGATATTGGAGATATTAGAAAATAATCCAGAAGGAATACATTGGTCAGAACTATGAACTATGATTCAAACCTCATATCCATCATTTCATCCTAAAACAATTAATGGATGTGTATGGAAGTTAATAGAGAAATATCCAGATACAGTATACAAACCCGAAAAAGGATTATTTAGGTTAGTGAAATACAAATAAAAAGCTAGCATAATAAATATTCCTCTTGCATTCCCCTTTCAAATGAGTATATAATCTCCCCATTATGCAAAACATAAACGATAGACAAATTAATAAGTACACTCCAACCAAGCCATCTATGTGTGGTTACGTTCTACACGAAGCACACTATATTGGAGACCTATCTATTGCATAATTCCTAACCAAATTGTCAGTGAATAGCCTCCAAATACTGGAGGTTTTTTATTTTCCCTTTTAAAAGCTAATTGTATTTGGAAGTTATACACCCACAAATTTAAATATTTGTAGGTATTGTTCATTAATAACCAAATACATATTTTAAAAAGGAGAAACGAAATGAGAAAACTATTTGCTTGGCCGAAAGAGATATACATATTTTGGATCGTAGACTTCATATTGGGTCTTGAGTTAATGGGAACTATTCTTCTAATCTTTTTCAAAGATTGGGGAGGACTAACCCAAACACAAACCCAAATACTCCAAAGCTGGTTTACGCTATGGATATTTATCCTAGAAATACCAACTGGTCTGTATGGAGATGTCAAAGGCAAGAAAAAATCCGTACTGTTAGGATATGGTCTTGTTGCTTTAGGCGTGATTGCATACACCATCACCCCAAACATCTACCTATTCCTTCTCTCTGAATTTATCTTTGCTTTAGGAGTAGCTTGTATTTCTGGAGCTGAAGATGCCTGGAGATATGACATATGTAAGAAATATCATATAGAGGAGAAATTTCGAGAAATCTCTGTAACAGCTGAAATAGTGAACATGATTGGTATGATTTTAGCGGCTGGAGCCTACATATTTATTAGTAAGTATCTCTCCGTAGAACAAATCTTCCGATCAGCGATGATTCCCAATGTGATAGCCATAGTACTGCTGAGTATTTTCGTTAAGGGAACAGATACACCTAAGGAAAAACATCTCCAACCTAGATATCTTGCTACTGCAAAAGAAGCTATAAAAGTGCTAAAGAATAACAGTAATTTAAAGAAGTTAATTATTTACACAGGCTTACTAACATCCGCAGGCTACTTCGTTATTTGGCTCTACCAAGAGGCTTTGAGAGTACTTTCTGTACCAAATAATATGTTTGGTGCATACAGAATTGTGTTACTCGTAAGCGAGATTGTTGCAGTAAAGATAGCTGAGAGGCTTTTGAAAAAGGTTAACCTTAGAAAGATGTTAACTCTCATTGCCTGTATTGTAGCTTTAGGTTTCTTTCTTGGTGGAGTATTACAGAATATTGTTGGAACAATTTTTGTATTAGCCTTTGCAGGAGGATTGGGATTACAAATCTCATGTTTAATGTCAAAGGAAATAAACGAAGAGATACCACAAGAGCAAAGGGCAACAGTTCTATCTTTTGCAGGTATGGCACGTCGTCTTATGTTAACAGTGTTTAATCCTGTTGTCGGTTTGTTAGTAGATACTAGGGGAGTATTCATAGCATTCACAGTGCTTGGAGTTATATCTCTCTTAGCTATCTTCTTTAAACCGAAGATAATGTCAAAATAGTATTTGGTAAATGAATGAGGGGTGTCCCGATATTTTTCTTCGAAAGAAGATATATCGGGCACCCTAGAGTTACATTATACTTTGTTTGAATTGATGAATTAATCTATCACTTTCTCTATCAAAGATTCTATCTTGAATTTGGCTCCTCCTCTCAATCAATTTTTCAAGAGACCACTTTGGAAGAGATAATTCCATCTCCTCAATATCTTGCTTCTCACTTTCAAGCATCTGTGCTATTTGTAGCTTTTCATATAAACGAATTGTGTCAAAAATTATCCATCCCTTTATGACTTTCTCTTGTGATTCATCTATGTAATTAATATCATCCGTATCAAACTTTGGATTTTTAATTGAATAGTCTTTCATATCAATATCCAATTTTGTATTTGTATATATTTGTTTTATGCTACTTACAAAGCTTGCATTCTCTTCTTCTACCTCCTCTAATGTTTTCTTTTCTGGAACCGTATATTCCGCCATTATTCTTACAAAGTTATCATGAATCTCCAATTCAGATGGATTCTTCTCTACCTCCGAAAGAACTTCAGTATCATCAAAGGGCATATGGAATTCATTAAGAAGATTAATGTAATAATCAAATTCTCTCTCAACACTGTTTGAGATATTTGTATACTCCTCTCCAGAGAGAATTTGTTTTAAAGGAAAAAACTTTTCTTCTTCAACGGGACTTGTATTTGTTAGGTCAGTATTCATAGATTCCATTATACAAACTTTTCTCTTCATTGACACCCCACTCTCTTCCCTGTACTGTTAGAAATATGGATATCAAAATACTACAAAACAAATAGTGACAGATATTCCAGAACCACGGTATATCTCCTGTACCCTCTCCCCTGAATATCTTGAAATCCTATCTGGACTAATAGAAAAGGAAAATTCTGCATTCAATGATATTTCCATAATAACCGATCCCAATATCGTTACCTTACATGGCATAGAACCAAGAACCCTCAGGGAGGATCATATCTGGGTTGTACTTGAAATTCCGCATTCAGATGATGATAAGCATATGTGTAATTTTTTCACTGAATTCTCTAGAGCACTTTGTGAAGAATATCCATTAACGGGATGTGGGGAAAAGAAAGGATAGGAAATCCTATTCCCACTTAAACAATATCAATACAAGAATATATAGCCCTACTCCCCATGCTAACAACCCACCAATCTCTGGTAATGTAGCACTCAAAGCCACACCCTCAAATGCAACCTTCTTAAAAGCCTCATTGAGTAAAGTCATAGGCAATATATGAGCAATAGGTTGAATAATCTTAGGAAAACTCTCAATAGAGAAGAAAGCACCCGAAAGGAATAACTGAGGCATCATAAATAACTGAGTAATAGGTGTCAAAGAATCCTCATTCTTAGCAATAGATGCAGCTAACAATCCGAAAGCTAAGAATACAAGAATACCTACTAAAGATAATACCAACATACTAAGTACCGTAATCCACCCATTCGCCAAGGTAAAGTGGAAAAGGAAGTAACCAGCAGCAATGATAATTACAGACTGAAGAATAGCAATCAATGTCTTACTCAAAACCTCCGCACCCAAGATATTGAACTTCCTAACAGGAGTAGCAAAAAATCTCTTCAATATGAGATTCTTCTTGTACATCATAATAGTAAAGGAAATACCAAACAAAGCATTAGAAAGCAATGCAAATGCCAATTGACCAGGTAATACAAAATCAATCTGCTTGTACTTACGACCCTCAACAACACTCTGAGTCTCATTAATAATCTTAGGAGCATTCTGAGATACGCTAGCATTAATCTGACCAATAACAGCATTAACTATGGAAGTAATGGAATTAGCAGCTTGAGGAGCTCCAGCAGAGCTCTCTAGGTGTACACCATATACAGGCATATCAACCCCAGGCGCAATATTCACATACCCATTTCCCTGCACATCTAAAGTAACAGCCACTTGTCCTTTCTTCAATCCATCAAGAATCTGTTCCTCTGTTTTATCTGTAACCAAATTCAAAGCATCAACCTTTTGTAATGCCTCATATACAATTCCTGTCTTCATTGAATTAGGTTTAACAACAAGATCAAACTTTGCATTCTCCCAATTTAATAACCCAAAGATGGTAATGAATATGAATGGAAAAAGGAAGTTAAAAAACAAAGATGTAGGATTCCTTAACGACATTAATACACTAGCCTTAGTCATAGCTAGAAATGCAACAAATTGTCTTGGCTTTTTAATATCTTTTTTGTTTACCATATTATTCTCTTAATGCTTTGCCTGTTAAATCTAAAAATACATCTTCTAATGTAGCTAGTTTTTCTAATTTTTCTCGTTTAAAACCCTTCTTCAAAAGATTTGCTATTAATTCATCTGGAGAACCTATTTCCAATATATTTCCCTCATCCATTACAGCTACCCTGTCACAAAGTAATTCTGCCTCATCCATGAAGTGGGTAGTTATGACTACAGTAGTACCGCTATCTCTAATCTCTCTAATTAATCCCCAAAGGTTCAATCTTGCTTGTGGATCTAATCCTGTGGAAGGTTCATCAAGGAATATGACTTCAGGTTTATTTACTAATGTTGTAGCTATGGAAAATCTCTGTTTCTGACCACCTGAAAGATCTTTTACATATGATTTAACCTTGTCTCCTAGTTGTACTTTCTTTAATAGCTCAATTGCATCGACCTTTACATCATACAAAGCTGCAAATAGATCGATGAGTTCTCTTAATGTTAATCTTTCTGGAAATCCTGCAGCTTGAAGCTGTACCCCTATCATTGTTTTAATCTTTTCTGCCTCTTTGTTGATGGAATATCCAGAGATTGTGACATCCCCATCGGTCTCATCCTTCAATGTCTCCATTATTTCAAATGTTGTAGTTTTTCCTGCTCCATTAGGTCCAAGAAGTCCAAAGATTTCTCCCTCATATACCTCAAATGAGATGCCTTTTACTGCGGTAAAATCTCCATACTTTTTTACTAAATTTTTTACTTCTATGATAGTTTCGTGTTTCATAACAGGGTAATTGTATTAGATTCTAATATGTTATGCAATGGAAAATGATTATATGTCCTTTATTTGGTTAGCCCACTCTTTTGCTCTTTTTAATTCTCCCTCAGCCAATGGTCCTTCCTTTCCAGTAACTATGAACCAATTGGGTTCCACTATTACTTCTGCTCCTAGATTGGAAAGCATTTCAGACATCTTCTTGGTTGCATCTCCGTGGATGATGATTTTCATTCTGGTATCAAAGGTTGCTACTTTTATGCCTTTTAATTGGTCTTTTCCAAAACTCATTAGGAAGGCTGTTGTTTTTTCTGATGGTCTCCAACCAAGGATGGGACTTCCAACGATTAATAGGCTAATACCTCTTAAGTCTTCTTGTTTAAAGCCTGAGACATGTATAACTTTAGTATCATTGCCTAATTCTTTACCGATGGTTTCAGCAAGTAATTTGGTATTACCAAAGAATGAGTCGTAGATTATTAAGGATTTCATAATATATTTATACAAGAAAGTGCCTCTAAGTAGCAAGGAGCTCTTTTTATGGTAAGAAATTTTTGATATCCTAATATTATGAAATTTTATATAGCTTCCAGATTAAAGGATAAAAAGCTTGTAGAAACAATTCATAAAGAGCTAACCTCTCGTGGGCATGTTTTTACATCTGAATGGGTCAAAGAAGGTAATCTTACTCCGTATGAGGATTATCCCGAAGAAGCAGAAAGACTCGCAATACAATGCTCCAACGCGATAAATGATTGTGATGTTTTTATATTAATTTCTGACGAAAATGGCTCTGGGATGTATATAGAGTTAGGAATGGCATTAGAAAGAGCAAAAAGTTCAAAAACTCCAAAAATTTTTGTTATTGGAAAATATAATAATTCGTGTGTATTTTTTTACCATCCGCTAATTAAACGAATGGCTACCTTTGAAGATGTATTCAAGGAAATAGGTATATAATCAAATATGAACCTAAACCTTCAAACAACCCTCTTAGGTGGACAAGCTTTTAACTGGGATTATATTGATAACAAATATTACGGTTTTACCCATAATGGTCTCATAATCATTGATAATGGAAAGATAACCCAGATAAATGAGAATGTAGATATGGATGAATATCTAGGTAACCATCTAGACTATGAAAGTATTAAAAAGGAGATTAATAAGGATAAACATATAGACGAAGCTATAAAACATATTAAAAATATCACGGTATTAAAACAAGATTTCCTCCTAACAACCACCTCATACATACTAGCTACAAACAAGAATATCCCATCAATTAGAAAAAGTATTAGAGTACTTTCTCAGATGTATGGGACTCCAATTCCAGGTACCAGTCACAATACCTTCCCCACACCTAAATCATTAGCCTTAGCCCCCATAGAGGACCTTAAAAAGGCTAGTATTGGGTATAGGGCACCCTACTTAAAGGAAACATCAAAGCTACTATCTGAATTACAATTACCAAACAAGAAGGAAGATATTAGAAAGGTATTAATAGATATGCCAGGTATAGGTCCAAAGGTTGCAGATTGTATATTACTATACTCCCTTGGATATCTAGATACAGTACCAATAGATAGGTGGATGTATAACATTGCTAAGGATATATACGAAGTTCCATATACTAAGAATGAAGATATCTCTAAATGGTATACAGAATATTTTGGTAAATATGCTGGTATAGCGGGACAATATCTATTTGAATATTACAGATTGAAATAGAAATACTATAAGTTGTATAATGTGAATCTTGTTTATCATCCGTTCTTTTTATAGAGGAGATTGTATATGAGTCTTGCCGATGCTGTGTATGTAACAGTAAACGTATTACCAAGTGGATTGGCCGTGTCCCCCAGTGGGAAAGCTTTTTACATGCAATACTCTTCACTAAAGAAGGTTGAAGAATTTATTAAAACTTTCGAGGTTTTGCTGGATATCAAGGTAGTTGTCGATAAAGGAGAATCGATTAACATTGATGGCTCATCAAACAATGAAAAGTTTAATAAACTAAAAACCTTCTTACGAGATTTAAACTCAGAGAAAAAAATCTTTGTTTCAGACGAAGAGGAATTTCTTGAGGCAATAAAGGAATAGATTTAGCAAGATATCGGGGACGAGAATCCAAACTCGTCCTCGATGAATAAACACTAATCCCTCGCTGTCTTAAGTGACTTCAATAACTGATCCGCTTGTGCATCCGTAGCAAAATCAGGTTGCATACTCCTATCCATATATATAGGTGTAAGCTTAGTATTAATATACTTCCCATCATCAAAATAGTGTGTAAGAATCATAGCCTGTCTAGTACCAATCCAATTCCATTGATCAAAATACAAATTACCTAAGCCATAGTAGATAACACCATCACCATACAATTCATAAGTCTGAGGTTGGTGAGCTTGAGTACCAATAACAATGGTAGCACCTAAATCTATCGCTTTTCTAAAAACACCCTTCTGATCTGGATTACCTAGAGGTTTGTAACAAATTGGGTAGACAACATCACCCTCAGGATAGCAATAACACTCTTGAAATTGAAAATCAACTATAACCACATCGGCATTAGCCTTAGCTTCAGCAATATTAGCAGTCATCTTCTCCAAAGAATATTCATTAGCTCCCGGTTTGTCATTCCAAGCAATAGCACCAGTCTCATAGGTAGTATCGTACCAATTGTAACCAATAAAGGCGATCTTGGTACCATCAACCTCTTTATACAATATCTTCGAAGCGTCCGCATTATTCAGTCCACCACCAAAATAACTCATCCCTAAAGCCTTATACATCTCTATAGATCTACCATTATTCGCACTTCCATAGTCATTGTTATGATTCCCCGTCAATTCAACAATATCTACCCCACTGGCAGTTATACTCTCCATATATTCATCCCTTGCACAAAACCTCATACCCGCAGCCACAACACACCCATCAACAAATGAAACCTCATTCGAAATATGTGTTAAATCAGCCTCAGAGAGAAATGATCCTAACTTTTCAGCAGGATAGTCATAGTTTTGCAGAGAATTCATCTTAGAACCCAAATCTCTAGATATCGCTACCACTCCAGACATATTCAACTTCAAAAGACTGGCCGTATCTGTCACCTTGCTATCTGTAGATATATTCTTTTTCAAGATATCCAAGGCAAAAGTATCAACTCCATTCACTAACGTAGCATAGAAACGAATATGGATACCTGCATCATGGTTATCTAAATAGTACTGATCGCCAACTTCCAATATCTTCATACTAAAGTTGAGACTATCATATGTAATTAGCCCCACATTATTATCCGATTCCTTCATCTTAGCTACCAAAGCATCTACACTCTCTATCCTCTGCGCATTAATACCATATTGATCCTTAAGGAAATTGATATATGTATCTGTTAATACATACACATTCATATTCTTAATATCTTCTTCATCAGTTGCTGTCTTTAATGAATACAGGTGTCCTACAGGGATTAATGTCTCACTCAACACCTCAACATTACTGTCTGTCTTCTCTGATTGTATGGTTATATCCGCCTTGCTTTCTACAAACTTAAATCTCTCTTTCTTGTTAAATATCATATCCTTAACATTCTCTTGTACTAATGTTTTGTATTCATCAGGAATATTCCCCTCAAAAGCTACTGTAAATGTATCGTATCTGATTTTCGAAGTTCTAAAACCAATCAAAGTGTTTATTGTATTGAAATTCTGAATATACAAAAACAAGAAGGCTAGAAACAAAGCAAGTATAGCGGCATACAGAGAGATTCTACCTTTGGGAGGTCTCTTGTACTTTATGTCATTAATCACCATGGATTTCATAGATAAATGATATACCACACATTGCGAGATTGCTATTTTGATTACTATAGGGCTTCTGTGGTATAATATAGCTTACCTAGAAATAGGTATTAATTTGAAACTAACTACTATGAAAGTATTATTTGTAAAAGGTAGAAAGACATTAGGTGTAATAGCTGGTGTTTTAGGATTTGGCCTAGTAGCAAATATTATAAGTGATGAGATGCCTGTAAACTTAGTCTTAGCTGACCAAGGTCAGGTATCTGCTGTAAGTACAGAGTATATCTCTGTAGATAGCGCTGAAATCACTACAAATGAAGTTGCCGATGTCAGAGTTGCAAAAATTAAAGCATATTTAAGTCAAAGAGCTGCTCCTCTTGCTGATTATGCTAATGAGTTTGTTGCTGCTGCGGATACATACCAGATTGACTACAACATTGTTGCAGCCATATCTGTAATTGAATCTGAAGGTGGTAAGAATACATTTAGACCTTACAACGCATGGGGTTGGGGTAAATCTGGATTCTCAAGCTGGGAAGATGGTATTTGGGCAGTATCAAAGGGTATTTCAAAATACTATGCAAAAGGTATGACTACTCCAAGAAGTATATCCTACTCTTACTGTCCTCCTTCAGCTGACCATTGGGCAGCAAAGGTCCAGTCAGTAATGAATAAGATTGAAGCTATGTAATCTCTTAAAGCCCTGGATAACACCAGGGCTTTTTTGTTAAACTTCCACTATGCAAACAATATTTACAAAAATACAAGGATACGAGATTGGATATACCAATAAGGAAGAATTCAATATTCTAAAAGATGAGATTTTCAATAAAGAAATTTACAATGTTACAATTAACCCCGGGGTTACGTCACCAACTATATTTGATCTTGGTGCACACATAGGTCTTTCCGTTCTGTACTTCAAGATTAAATATCCTAATTCCAGAATAGTTGCGTTTGAGCCTAATTCCAATATATTCCCAATACTACAAGAGAATATGGAGTGTAATAATCTAACTAATGTTGAATTACACAATACCGCCTTGGGAAGTAAAGATGAGGTTAGAACTTTTTACATTGATAACTCTGGGAATAATGCTTTCTCTACAGGAGGTTTTAACAAAGATGCATGGAATGGAACTCAAACAACTACAAAAATTAAAGTTAAATGTGAACAATTAAGTAAATATATAGCCGAAGAGATTGATATCTTAAAAATGGATATTGAAGGCGCAGAGACTGAGGTAATCAAAGAATTAATAGAGAATGATAAATTGAAATACGTAAAAAATATATTAATCGAATATCACCCTATTAATAACGGAAATTCAAAAAATATTCTTAAACTTCTAAATGAGAATGGATTTGAAACCGAAACCAAACCTGACAAATATGGTACAGCCCTAATCAGCATACTGGCCAAAAATATTTCTAAAAAATCTACCTAATGGGTTTTTAGTAAATATTCTGGATAGTGCTTTTCCAACTTTCTGAGAATCATGCCTTACAAAGCTTCTTTTTAATGTATCTCCCTTTTCTTGTTTGATATCGTCGTTTGCAACCAAATCTTTCCTTATAATCATACGTCCTCCACTTTCATCAACATCATCCTTTATTAAGTTTTCTCCATCTTCAACGTATCTCTGGAATGCTTCTTTGGGTATTCTTCCATTATTGAGTAATACATAATCTAGCTTTCTTCCAACGTATCCTTCAATTATGTTTATAATATCTTTCACACTTTTGTGTCTTGTCTGTCCTATCTTGGTCATTAAATTTGATATATATATAACCTTTGCGTGAGACTTCTTAATAGCTTTTCCTACACCATCTACAAGTAAGTTTGGAAGTAAAGTGGTATATAGATCGCCAGGGCCAAGGATAACATAGTCAGCATCTTTAATGGCTTGTATTGCTCTTGGAAATGCTTGTGCTTTGCCATTGAGATAGAATTTTACAATGTTAATATCTTTCTCTGGTTCATCTATATAGTGTTCCCCTACTATTTTGGTTCCATCGTCATATTCTGCTACCAATCTAACGTCATCTAAGGTTACCGGCATAACACTTCCTCTGACTCCAAACATCTGTGAAAGCGTATCTATTGCTTCTATCTCTGAACCTAAAATATCCGACATAGCTACCATTAAGAGATTGCCGAGTGTATGACCACTTAAGTTGTCACATCCTGAATATCTGTATGTAAGAAGTTTTCTAAGATAGTTGCTTTCATTGTCCTCGGACAATGCTAGGATTGATTTCCTGACATCACTAAGTGGAAGTAATCCGAACTCATCTCTAACGACAGCATTGCTTCCGCCATCGTCCATCATACCAACGATTACACTAAGATGAAGTTCTCTATATTTCTTTAGGCCTTCTAGTACTACTGTGGAGCCTGTGCCACCCCCTATAACTACTATATTCATATTGAGGAAAGTATAGCACTTTCGTGGTATAATGGCATGTTAATATAACAACATTCCTCTATTATGCAACTTAAAGTCGGATCAAAAGTTTTCTATCCATCACATGGTGCAGGTAAGGTTAAGGGTCAAAAGGATATTGAATTTAATGGAGAGATTAAAAAATATTTTGAATTTGAGTTAATTACAAATCCATTAAGTATTTCTACTCCCGTAGATAATATTGATTCTTTGGGTATCAGAGAGGTTATGTCTGTTAAACAGATTACAGAAGAGATTAAGATATTGAAGAAATCTCCTTCTAAGAATCCTAAGGTTACAGATTTCAATATTATGTTGAATATGTTTAAGGAGTTAGAAGAGAAATCTGATATTAAATCTACTATGGAGATTATTCAGTATTGTAACTTCATTAGAAAACAGAGAGAGAAAGAAGGACGATTAATTCCAACAAGTATTGAGAAACAGCTTGAAGAAGCAGTTAAGAATATCGTTGGTGAATTGGCAGTAGCTTCAGACAAGACTATGGATCAAGCAAATGAGCAATTTGCAAAAATCACAGGACTTAAAGTCTCGCTTTCTGAATACTAAGGCTTTAACTCAATTTTACTGAAACAGTCTTTTCGTCTATGACGATATTTCCGTCGGGAGTTTCCATTGAATCAACAAATTCAACGCTATTTGTTTGTAATTCTCCACTATTGTGATCTGCAAAATTTCTAAGCGCTTTCTTTATTGGATCATCTGCAACGAATATCTGTAATTCAACCATATCATTGACCTTCAAACCTTTCTTCTTACGAATATCTCGATATTTTCGCATAAAGTCATTAACCATTCCCTGAGCTTTGAGTTCTTCAGATATTGCTGTATTTATACTTACAAACTTCTCTCCTTCTCCAAATGAAACATACCCTTCAGTTGCTATTGGTGTTTTAGCATATTTTACTTCACCTACATTCAATTCCTCTTTAACAATATTCATGACGATTGCATCATCAACACCAATATATGCATCTACTAATGGTTGTCTTAGGTTGTTGCCAGAGTCTTCCCTTACCTTTAATCCATTTGAGCAGATATCTCTAGCTAACTCCATCTTCTTAAGTAGATCATAGTCAATATCTTTTGCATCAAATACTGGGTAGTCTTCCAAATGGACAGATTCCAAAGCATTCTTTAGTCCTGCATTTGTAACGAGGTTCTGATACATCTGTTCTGTCAAAAATGGCATCTGTGGTGCAAACGTTTTTGCAAACAAAACCATAGTTGCATACAAAGTCTGAAGTGCATTGGTGTCACCACTTGCAAATCTTCCTCTTGATCTTCTTATCCACCATCTTGAAATGTTCTCAATACATGGTTGTATTAACTTTGCAGAAGCTGGGATATCATAGTTTTCTAATGCCTTTGCGTATTCGATAGTTGTATTCTTCATGTAGCTCTCAATCCATTTATCCAATATATCCTCAGATGTAAACTCGGTTGTGGTTGGCGTCCAGTTATGTTGTGTAGCATACATTGTAAGGTATCTGTATGTATTCCAGATTGGAAGTAATACATCCTTCACTTGGTCTTTTAATGTATCATCAGACCAACTGATGTCTCCACCCATGAGTATTGGAGAAGAAGCAAAGTAAAGTCTCATTGCTTCACCACCGACCTTGATCAAGGTTTCCTTAGGATCAGGATAGTTGCCATATGATTTACTCATCTTTCTTCCATCATCTCCGAATAGTACTCCGTGGCATATGACATTTTTGTAAGGTACAGTATCAAAGAGCATTGTAGAGATTCTGAACAATACGTTAAACCATGCCCTTATCTGTCCTGTATATTCAACAATGAAATCTGCAGGGAATGCCTCTTCAAATGCTTCCTTATTTTCAAATGGATAGTGATGTTCAGCAAAAGGCACAGAACCAGAATCCATCCAACAGTCTAATACCTCCGGGATTCTGTGATATTCCTTTCCATCCTTAGTTAATACAATCTTGTCACACATATCTCTGTGTAGTGTTAATTTCTCGTTATCTAAGTAATAGACGGCCCTACCCTCTTCATCTCGCTTTTCAATCTGATCAGTATATTGCATCATCTCTTCAAAACTCCCCATAACCATCTGATCTCCATTTTCGTTTTCCCATATTGGCATTATGGTTGCCCAATATCTATTTCTAGATACCGCCCAATCTGGAGAAGTTTCTAATACATTTATGAATCTTTTCTTAAATGTATCTGGCATCCAGCTTACATTTGGTTCCAATTCCAACATCCTTGCTTTTATCTTTTGTATATCTATGAAGTATGAATCTTGAGACATGTAAATCAATGGATTCTTACCTCTGTAGAATGGAAGTCTGTGTAGATATTTTTCGGATCTAAATAGTTTTCCTTGTTTTTCCAAATCTTCAGTAACCATCGGAGATGCATCTCGTATATATACACCTGTCCATGGGCCATTTTTCATATTTCCAATATCATCAATGTGTACAGTGTCGCTTAATCCCCAATCCTTACCCATCTTGAAGTCTACTTCTCCAAAACCTGGAGCTACATGTAATACGCCAGTACCCTCGTCAGCTACTACCTCGTCTGAAACATATACATGCCAGTCATTTTTAGTTGCAGTATCTTTAAAATAGTCATATGCCGGTTCATATTCCAATCCTTCAAACTCTTTTCCTTCTAATTCTTTAATCACTTTGTATTCCCTATCTCCAAATGCATATTCTAATCTGTCTGTTGCAAGTACTAGGTATTCTCCTTCATATTCAACTAATGAATAGCTGAAGTTCTCATTTACTACTAATGCGAAGTTAGCAGGCATAGTCCATGGAGTTGTAGTCCAAGCTACTAGTCTAACAGGTTTCCCATTTGTCAAATCTTTAAATTTATCTGTTTTTAATGTGAACTTTATGAATATTGCCAAATCTTCTACATCTTCATAGTTATCATCCATTCCTACTTCAAAACCAGATACTGGTGTGGATGTGTCTGTTGAATACATTGATACTCTCTTTCCTTTGTATACTAATCCTTTCTCCCACATCTGCTTAAATGCCCATATTACTGATTCATTGAATTCAGGATCCATAGTTTTGTATGCATGGTCCAAGTCTACCCATCTTCCAATCTTTTCGATATACCATCTCCAGTCAGTTATATGCTGATCTACAAATGATTTACACTGTTGCACATATTTCTCTACCCCTATTTCATTCTCAATTTCATACCTATCCTTGATTCCATATTTTTCATTTACCTTTGCTTCGATTGGTAGTCCATGACAATCCCAGCCCCATGTTCTTCTTACTCTGTAGCCTTTCATTGTCCAATATCTTGGGATTACATCTTTGGGAACGGATACTAAAAGGTGTCCATAGTGAGGCATTCCTGATACAAATGGAGGACCATCTACAAAGGAATATCTTCTGTTCTTTGGCCTATTCTCTATGCTTTTTTGAAAGATATCATTTTTCTTCCAGTACTCGTTAATCCCATCTTCCATCTGCGAGAAGTTTACCTGTGGGTTTACATCTTGTATTTTTGATTTTTCCATATTGATATCTGTTAATTTAAAGAAAAAGCCCCTTTCTAAAAACTTGTATATACCTATTAATATATACTAATCTTTAGAAAGGGGCGAACATTGTGTACGCGGTACCACCCTATTTATTTCTCATTTGTGTATATTTCGTTTACATACGGTAGATTCTACTTATATTTCTATTTTAAGAAATACTTTCTTTCTACTATTCCCCAGTGATTACTGGATCAACATATTAAGGATGATTATATCAGATATTCTTCACGATGTTTAGAAAATATTTAAAGATGGAAGAGAGATAAAGGGCGGGGTTTCCCATTTGTTTGATACTCTCACTACCATCTTCGCTTTGTTGCTTTATGATTTGCCAAAAAAACTATTATTAGCAATAGGCTCTGCTGTACATGTGTACAGAAAAACAATCCCTTCCTTTCTTTTAGATTTTTGTAACCTATCTAAGCAAAAAACTTTTTAAAGCAAAGAGATTATATAATATTATAGGGTGGATATAAAGGGGGGAGGTTGGGACAAGGGTGAGGAGCATGGAAGGTAGAAAGAATTGTTTGAAAAAATTCAATTCTCAGAGCTACCTACTCACCCTTGTTTTTACTTCTCCTCGCAGAATGGAAATTAGCCCAACCTTAATACTTTTGCGATCTGATTTTGCGTATCCCTATCCCATGGCAGGATTTTGGTCAGATCAAATTTAGGAGGCATTTCATAAAGCCCTTTCTTCTGCGATGTAAAGCAAATGAATTATATACAAGAAGCATTGTGATATCAAGATTATTGAAGGATTTCAGATGGGGAGTGTTTTGTGAGTAGAGTGAATTGTATTAGATTTTCATCTATTTTTCTCACAGGACTCCCCATCTTTGTAATTGTATTCTCCATATTTTTTTTCTTTTACTATAGCGAAATAGCAAGTAACAAATGAGCTTAGTAGTTTAAAACGTCACTATTCAATTGTTATTTAAGATAAAGAGCCCCTCCATTTAGCTCATAGAGAATCAATTACAGAGGCATTATACAACATAACTATGGGATATTAAAGGGATATATTTAAAGCAAAGGCGAGGAATGTTATTAGAATTTTTTGAAGAAATGATTCTCCATATTTTCCAAATGTAAAAACCATTCCTCACCTCCTATGCTTTCTCATGCAGTAATGGATTATATGAGATTGGCTGTATGGACAACCACGTTCCTACCCGAATAGGATCAACTCATCTGCATAAGAAAAGTACGTAAGTATTATATATCAAAGCTATGGGATAATAAAGATATAGAAATTGAGAATTCATGAACGGGGCGCAGGTATAAAATGAGGACCACAAAGGTCACACAAACCTGCACACCCGTCCATATGGCGAAAGCTATTAAGCTTTCTAGACTAACTGTTTGACCCTAGGGTCACACGAGACTATTTCTCCATTTTCAGCTGGCACACGGCCGGGAATGAACTTCTAGCTGAAGGAGAAAGAACGGCGGGACAGCGACTGAGACACCATGCCAAAAGAGCGACTACCACATACCATTACTGCTTCGGTTTTCATAATAACCTCCTGTTAGACGAAAACCTTTCCAAATCAGCTGCTTCAGCAACTGAAACGACATATCCATTATCACTTCACTTTCACAATCTGTCAATACTTTCCCATAGTCTTTACATTAAGGTATAATGGAATATGATAGAAAAATGGAATCTAAAACTACTATATAAATCAGAAACCGATCCACAAATCCAAAAGGACATAGATCTCTCAACTAAAAACGTACGCTCCTTCGTTAAAACATGGAAAACAAACAAAGAATATACTAAAGACCCAGCTGTGCTAGAGAAAGCATTACAAGAATCAGAAAAATTAAGTGCAACTACAGGAATATGTGACAAGCCAATATATTACTTCATGATGTTAAATGAATTAGACCAAACCGATGCAAATATTAAGGCAAGACTAAACCAAATTACAGAAATATATACAAAGCTAGTAAATGAGATACAGTTCTTTGATTTAAATATTTCAAAAATTCCTAAGGCCAAACAAAGTAAATTCTTAAACTATGAAGGTCTAAAACCATACAAGCACCTACTCGAGCAATCATTCTTGTCATCAAAATATATCCTTTCTGACAAAGAAGAGAAAGTTTTCAACCTAACCTCTAAAACTTCATACTCCAATTGGGTTAACATGCTTACAGAATTACTAAGTAAACAAAAAATGGTAGTACTTGATGATGAGCTTAAAGAAAAGGAGATTACATACAATGAAATAAATAAATACCTTGATTCACAGAACAAAAAAGTTCGAGATTATGCAGTGAAAGAATATAACCAAATAAATAGCCAATATGTAGAAATTGCAGAATTTGAGATTAATTCAGTATTGGAAGACAAAAAGATTTCAGATGATTACAGAAAGATATCAAGACCAGATTTAACAAGACATATAGCAGATGATATTGAGTCCGAGGTGGTAGATACATTAGTAAAGACAGTAACTGAGAATTTTGATGTCACAAGAGCATATTACAAGAGAAAAGCAGAATTAATGGGTGTAAAACAATTAGGATACTATGAACGCAATGTTCCTCTACCAGGAGCGTCAATGAAATATGAATTTCCAGAAGCTATGAAGCTTGTTCAAAAGACATTCAAAAATCTTGATCCTAAATTTGAAGAAATCGTAGATACATTTTTGAGGAATGGTCAGTACGATGTATATCCATCAAAAGGAAAAACTGGCGGGGCATTTTGTACATCCATTAACAGAAATCTTCCGACATTCATTCTTCTCAATCACAAAGATCAATTGGAATCTGTTTTAACTATTGCTCATGAAAGTGGTCATGGAATACATACAGAGTTAGCAAAGAAACAGGATGCCTTAAATGATGGATATCCTACATCTTTAGCAGAAATAGCTAGTACCTTCTTTGAGGATTTTGTATTAACTGAAATACTTAAAGAAACAACAGATGAAAAAGTTATACAGGCCATCCTTGACAAAAAAATACATGATGATACTGCTTCCATATTTAGGCAGGTTGCTTTCTACAATTTTGAAACTGAATTACATGATGATTTTAGAGAGAAAGGATTCTTAACAAAAGAATATATTTCTGATTTGTTCTGTAAGCATATGAAAGCATATCTTGGTGATGCTGTTAAAGAGGATGAGAGTATGAGAAATGGATGGATATATGTTAGCCATTTTAGAAGATTCTTTTATGTATATTCATATGCTAGTGGTTTGTTGATATCAAAAGCTTTACAAAAGATGGTGAAGGATGATAAAAAGAATATAGTATATGTTAAGAGGTTTATGGAATCTGGTTCTACACAATCACCTAAAGAATTGTTTAAAGGTATAGGAATAGATATTACGAAAAAAGAGTTTTGGAAGAATGGTATTGAAGAGATTAAAACACTACTAAATAAGTTATAACAGTAATATTATTATGTCCGACAAAAGAGAACCAAAATTTGATTCAGCCTTTATTGCAACCCTTCGAGGAAGAGTGATTGCGGAATGGGGCGAAAAAGAAGAAAACGAAAGCGTAGTTTTAGGGAATAAGTTTATTATTTTTGAATCCTCTCAAAACACCTACGGTTTTTTTGAAGTTTTTGGAGAAAAGATTTGTTGTTTAGGCATTAAACTCCCATTGGGAATGAATGTTTACAGTCAAGATCCCAGCATATCAGTTGACACAGCAAACAATATAGCCAGAGATTACTTGATAGAAAATAATTCTAACGAAGTTACTCCTAATTCAAAATTCACAACTGTTATTTTCGATAACGATGTAATTCTTCTAGAAGATACTACTACTAAGAGATGTTTCGGAATAGACTTTGAAGGAACCATAAAAGAATACTCTAGTGCAGAAGATTTTGTACTTCCAAGGACCCAGTAAAACTATTCTTGTGGCTTTACCCTTGGAGATATCGCAGTATTTTTGTCTAACCAATCTATAAGTTCTTTATTTGGTTCGTCAATATAACAGTTCATTAAATACCAATGCATTGCTTGGAAAGTAAGATAAAACAGAGGGTTCTTCAATGCATTGTTTTTTCTTTTTTCCCAAATAAATAAGGATTGTTCCTTTCCATCAACCACATACCTTACTAATTTAAGATACTCCTGCTCCGCTTTTTTAATATTTCCGGTTTCTGGATCACTGAACTTTTCCCAGCTACGCAGGAGTTCTTCTAACGATTCCTGTTTTGATCTAGAGCGTGAAATTGTTATGTAAGGAGCTAGCCTATTACCTTCCAATATTTTAAAGTTGAAATCATCTGTTTTTAATCCGCTTTTTCGAATACTTCCTAGCATCGTAATGTTTTGACCGGAGTTAGCAATCAATACCAGTTTTTCTTGAATATCCCATAGACTAATATCCACACCAGATGGAAAAAGTCCTTCACCGCTATCATTATAAATATAACCACGAAATTGGTATGTTATAAGATTTTCAAGTTCCTTTGGTTCTTCCCTTATACCAGGAATTAATTCCCAATTATTCTTAATTAGCTCTGCATGAGCAAGAATAATTTCCGCAGGACTTTTGGGATCCAATTGAGAGAGGGTGACGTCTTCTATATCGTTGTTTAGACTTTCGATATCGCTCATACTATTATTTTATAGGATATCACTCTAAAAAGGAATACCCTAAACTTGCCGGACATAGATTCGAACTATGATTAACTGCTCCAGAGGCAATCGTCCTACCATTAGACGATCCGGCAATAACAGCCATGATTATATCACCTACCCTATGTATTTCTCCAATCTCTGTATTACTTTTTCTTTGCCTAATACCATCATAACTTGATACAAATCTGGGCTCTTGGTTCTATGCGTAAGAGCTACTCTAAGAACCATAGCAACATCTCCAACCTTTTCGTAACCAAGTTTACTTGCCAATACCTTAACCTTCTCAAACCATTGTGTTTGATCATCATTAATATCATATATCTCAATATATTCCTTAAGAATTTCATTTTGTTTTTCCTTAGAAACCTTCTCAGAGATATCTTCTACTGGTTCTTTTTCAAGTAGTTCATCAAAGAAAATATCTAATTGAGTACTTACATCCTCAAACTTAACCAAATCTTTTCTAATCTTGCTCCCTTCTCTTTCAATATTGAAAATATTAATACAATATTCTTTGTTATTCTTTAGTAATTCAGCAATTTCTTTGTTGTATACCTCTGCCCATTCTAAGGACATATCGTATACCTGTTGTGCATTTAAAGTAGCGATATAGTCTTTACACATATCATCCAATTTAACGATATCGAACAAAGCTCCTGCTTTGTTAAACTTCTCTAATTTCAATACAAATTCAGTAGAAGGTTTTCCTGTATTTTGAATTTTCCAATCGTAGAAGTTCGAATTAGCGATATTTAGTAGATATTCCTTAACACCCTCTTTTGGATAGCCCTTACTAATATAGTATTGAACATCTGCTTCAGGATCTTTTCGTTTGCTTAATTTTCTTCTGCTCTTTCCTTCATTGTCTAATTTTTGTAATGCTGAGAAATGAGCATAAGGGATTTGTTTAAATCCTAACTTACTAAATAGTTCAACATGAAGTGGAACAGATGCAAACCATTCGTCTGCTCTTGTAACCAAGGTAATACCCATTAACATGTCATCAACAGGATGTGCAAAGTGATATGTTGGATACCCATCAGATTTTAGTAATACAGTATCTACATCATTTTCTCGAAGAGTGACATTTCCCTTGATTAGGTCTTGTATTTTGAATGAATTTTCTAAATTCCCAGTAGAATATAATCGAATTGCAAACTTCTCTTCATTATTCAATCTTTCTTGTATCTCTTCTAGAGATGCATTTCTCCACTTAGCCCAGTTACCATAGTAACCAGTTCTAACTCCCATCTCTTCTTGTTTCTTTCTAATGTCTCCCAACTCTTCTTCGGTAATGAAGCATGGATATGCATTACCCTTGGCAACCATATCTTTAGCATATACCTTGTAAATATCCAACCGTTTACTTTGGAGATATGGACCAAATTCCCCATGCCATTCATCTACTGATGTCATACTTTCATCAAATGATATTCCAAAATCTTTTAATCCACTAACTATTGTCATTACCCCATTTTCTACCTCTCTCTTTTTATCTGTATCTTCGATTCTTAATATAGAGATCCCATAAGATTGCTTCGCCAATATTGTATTAATCATACCCATATATACTGTCCCAATATGTAAGAATCCTGTAGGACTAGGGGCAAACCTCAACACCATTTCTCCTTCTTTCAAATCTCGCTTTGGGTATTTCTTTTCAACATCCTCTGGTGTTTCTTTAACTTCTGGAAAAAGGATATTAGCTAACTGTATATTTTCCTCTGGTGTTCTCATTATTATGTATGTAATATATAATGTTGATCGATATTAAACTGTGCTAAGATTATACCATGACATTAACAGAAGCGGCATTCTGGACAAAAAGATTTGGGGTTATAGCTCTCGCAATGCTTGGTATCTTTGGTATCGTAGTCATAATACTAACATCCTCATCAAAAAAAAATATACTTCCACAATATATAGCTGCAAACTTTGCTTGTACTGAAGAAAAAGAAGCTTTTTTGACCAACAAACTTAGTATTTCCTCCTTGAAACTAGCAAATGGGAACAACATGTACTTTGAATTACAAACAGACTCCGGGAAGATAGATGCGCTACCAGATATCATAAATGTATACAAATTTGAGAATCCAATCCAATCATTAAGTTCTCAGGCAGATGCAAAAATATTGGCTACGAAGTTTGGATTTACAGCCGAGAAGATAGTTAGAAATGGAACTGAAAGCTACTCTTGGTCAGATGGAAACAGAACATTGGTTGTACTTTCTAAAAACTTGAACTTTACATTAAAGACAAATCCAACATATATTAAAAAAATTGCAGCTACTGGAACTACTCCAAGTGAGCAAGAGGCCAAATCAATAGCGGTTAATTTCCTTCGAAGTATTGGGTTTTCAACCAATGACTATTCTAATGGCACTCCTACAACTACTTTAATCAATGTAAAC
>Ga0209373_10000770_pt1 | contig 45015 bp, 32 predicted proteins | sample Higcelweek5metaG_FD_187173 | JGI IMG/M metagenome (GOLD analysis project Ga0209373, IMG submission 187173) | Freshwater pond sediment microbial communities from the University of Edinburgh, under environmental carbon perturbations - High... | ecosystem: Environmental > Aquatic > Freshwater >... | reverse complement strand
CTGACGGAGGCGGTGCGCCAGCGCCCCTATTCCGTGGTGCTGTTGGACGAGGTGGAGAAGGCCGATCTGGAGGTGATGAACCTGTTCTATCAGGTGTTCGACAAGGGCACCCTGTCGGACGGCGAAGGGCGGGTGGTGGATTTCCGCAATACCATCATCCTGCTGACCAGTAATCTGGCCACCGACCTGTTGACCCGCATCGGCCAGGACGCCGCTGACGCCGAACTGCCGGTGCCGACATTGGAAGAGGTGGTGGACGCCATCCGGCCCATCCTGTCCAGCCATTTCAAGCCAGCATTGCTGGCGCGTATGAAGGTGGTGCCCTATATGCCACTGTTGGGCAATGAACTGGCCGCCATTGTCCGGCTGAAGCTGGCCGGTGTGGCGCGACGGCTGAACGACAGCCACGCCGTCAAGCTGGAATTTGCCGATGGGCTGGCGGATGCTATTGCCCTTCGGTGCGCCACGGTAGAGGCCGGTGCGCGCAACATCGACCATATCCTGAATGATGGGTTGCTGCCGCGTATTGCCGAACTGGTGCTGGGCAATATTGGCGGCCCCTTGCCCGACCGTATCCGGGTGGGGATCGGCGGGGATGGGGGTTTCCTGCTGGAGATCGCTGCGCCTGCGGTGTAGCCTGCACCGCGAATAATCAATCATGCCAACCCGCCTAAAGGTTAAGCTTTAGGCGGGTTGTAGGCCGGCGACTGCCGGCCCGGCGCACAAGAATGAGTGGCATCACGCCTCCACAATCGCCAGATCGCGCAGTTCCGCCAGTTGATTGCGCAGAATGGGCAGGATCAGGCGGGCGGGACCGGACTGCGGGGGATCGCGGGAGATGATGCCGCCGGAGCGCCGGGTACCCTGTTGTGGGATCGCCAGCTGGCAGAACAGGCCGCGACGGATTTCATCGGCCACCAGCATGGCCGGCACCGCCACCACAAAATCGGTGGTGCTGGCCAGTTCCCGCGCCAGGCTCATTGAACTGATACGCAACTGGCGGGCGGGGGTCAGCCGGGCAGCCTGGATGGCGGATTGCACATCCTGTTCGATCCGCTGCGTCAGCGTGGGCAGCACCAGACCGTAGCGGGAGATGGCATCCGGCGTCAGATCGCTTTGTGTCAATAAGGGGTGGCCATCACGTACGATGAAGGAAACCGCCTCGTGATACAGCACGGTGCGGATCAGACCGTCGGGCACGTCGGGCGGGTACAACCGACCGATGATCAGGTCGATATCGCCCGCCCACAGACGGGGCAGCAGTTCTTCCGTCCGGCCCTGCAGCACATTGACATTCAGGTCCGGCGCCCGGTCGCACAATTCGCGCAACACGGCGGGCAACAGCCCGGCGGCGGCCACCGGCAAGGCCCCCACGGTGATGGAGGCGCTGCTTGTGTCGGCCAGCCGGCTCATATCATTCTGCAAACGTCTGATCTGGCCCAGCACGCCGCGTGCGGTTTCACACAGCATGGATCCCATGGCGGTGGCTTGTACACCGCGCGCGTGGCGGGTGAACAGGTTTCCCCCCATCAGGCTTTCCACCTCGTGCAGGGTGCGTGTAAGGGCGGGCTGGCTGACATGCAGCGACCGGGCGGCCCCTAACAGGCTGCCATGTCGGTCAATGGCATCGATGGCACGTAAGTGCCTGATCTTCAACCGTTGTTCCAGATAATGCGGCGTAGCGCCGTTACTGTTGGTGACAGGCGCGAGTATCATCACGCCCCTCCCTGGCGGGCGCATTGCCGCCACAACACACCTGGCCCGGCGGCGATGCCCATCGCCGGCACAGGTGGGATGCCGATGCCACAGAGACTTGTCGTCATCATCGCCTCCCGTGTTTGCACATTGTTATTTTCCAGAACTATATGTCTTTGGATCCAAAGAGGTCAATATGCTGCATTGATGTCGGTATATTTTGCTGTAGGGGATCCAGAATGGATCCCGGAATCCCATTTGCCGGGTTTTGTGAACAGTTATATGATGCCGGCGCTCCACTGCCATCGGCTGTTCGCCGCGGGTGATTTTCGTCTTCGCAGGGCTTTTCGATGACCAGCATGCCTGTTCCGCACGTGCCGGCCATGCCGGCGGCATCGGCCAAACAGCTGGCGACCGTTGTGCTGCGCATCCGGGAAATGATTCTGCGTGGTGAACTTGCGCCCGGTGAACGGGTGCGGGAAACGGAGATCGCGGAGCGGTTGAACCTGTCCCGGACGCCGGTGCGTCAGGCCTTGCCGGCGCTGGCGCAGGAAGGCCTGCTGGTGGCGTCCGGGCGGCGCGGCTATGCCGTGCGCACATTCAGCTCCCATGAAATCATGGAAGCCATTGAATTACGGGCGGTTATGGAAGGGTTGGCCGCTCGCAGCATGGCCGAACGCGGCGCCCCGGAAGCCCTGCTTGCTGCCCTGCGCGCCTGTCTGGCCGAAGGGGATGCCATCTTCGCCAAGCGCACTATCGAACAGGAGGATGAGCCGCGTTACGGCACCATGAATGACCGTTTCCACCGGCTGATCCTGGAAGGGGCGGGGCGTCCGCTGCTGATCGCCTTTGCCCAGCGCTGCAATATCGTGCCGTTTGTTTCCCCCTTGAACCTGGCGTTCCAGCAGCGCGGCGTTGACGGCATGTTCCAGATTCTGTTCTTCGCCCATCAGCAACATCACGCCATTGTGGATGCCATCAGCAGCCGCGATGGCGCGCGCGCGGAATTCCTGTTCCGCGAACATGCCGTTATGCAGAAGAACAGTATCAACCTGGATCTGACCTGGGAGGACTGGCGCCCGGCCTGATCGGGTACAACATCAGACCCGGCGGTTTTCCTGATGCACCAGCCGCACCAGTTCCACCGCTGTGACCCTGCCGCCCGTCGCCTCATTCGCCAGCCGCAGCACGTCGGCCTTGAAGGTTGCGGGCTGGATGGTGGCCGGGTCCAACTGGCCTTTTGCACCCCGTTCATAAAGGGCGGCCAGCAGCCGGTCGCGCACGGGCGGCAGCACCGCATCGGGGTTGCTGCCGCCAGCCAGCTCCAGCCTCATTTCCGCTGCCAGAAAGGCGATCACCTTGCCATGCTGCCAGATGGGTACGATCAGGGTGCCCAAATCGCCCACAGGCAGCTTGCCATCCGGTGCGGTGCTGGATGTGCTCTCTGTCGCCCCTGGCGGTGCGGTCAGATAACCGCCCGTTCCCCCCGCAATGAACAGGGAAAGGCCGGCGATGGCAGGCAGGGCAAATTGGGGCAGCGGCATGGCGGGCCTTTATCGGCGGGTAGCAACGGGTGGGGCAATCAGAATGGCAGGATCGCATCCAGCACCTGCTGGCCGACGCGCGGCTGCTGCAGGTCGGTCAACTGGCCCCGCCCGCCATAGGCGATGCGCGCCTCGGCGATCTTCTCGTAACTGACGGTGTTGGTGGTGCTGATATCCTGCGGGCGGATGACGCCGGCGATGCGCAGTTCCCGCAATTCGTAATTCACCCGCATTTCCTGGCGCCCGGCAATCACCAGATTACCGTTGGGCAACACGGAGGTGACGACGGCGGCCACCTGCAAGGAGATATTTTCCCGTCGGTTGACCGCCCCCGAACCGCTGGAACTGCCGCTGGAATTCAGGTTGATCAGGTTTTCCGGGTCCACTGCGTTGGGCAACACAGAATTCAGCTTGCTTTCCAGGCCCAGGAAGTTGGGCACGCCAGCGCTTTCGCTGCCGGCGCGCGACCGGGTGGTCTGATTGCTGATCTGTGCCTCCTCTGCCATTTCCACCACCACGGTGACGATATCGCCCACCTTGGTGGCCCGCAGATCGCGCAGAAAGCCGCGCGCATCCGCTTCCCACAACGATGCCGGTTGCCGCATCTGGGTGGAACGCTGCGGCATCGGCATGCTGACACCCGTGGCCTCCGCCTGCTGGCTGGGATTTTCGATCGGCGTCATGCTGGGCGCCTTGCCCAGATGGTCCAGCCGATCCGCACAGCCGGCCAGCAGCAGCGGGGCCAGCAGCAGGCTTCCCGCCCTTGCTTTCAGGGACCGGTTCAGCCCCGTGCGGGGGATGGCGTTTTTGGGATCGCGCGGCATCGGGCTGTTCCTTATTCGGTGGCGCTGACGGTACCGGGGCCGGTGACGGTGGCGGTCAGGGTGCGGCTGCTATCCAGGTTTTGTACCCGCACCAGATCGCCCATCCCGGCATCTTCCAGGGCGCGCCCGCGTGCCGTCACCAGCAGCGGTCCCTGGCGGAATTCCACGGTGACGGGCTTGTTGCGCTGGATGATCACCGGCTGGTTGACCGAACCCGCCTGCACCGGGCGACCGGGGGACAGCAGGCGCTTGGCCTCCATCCCCACCATGGCCTGGGCGCTGGTCAGGGTGCGTCCGCTCACCTGATCGCTGCGCATCGGCACCAGGGTCAGGTCATCTTCGCCAATCACCTCACCGGCGGCGATGCGGCGGGTGGGAACGGGCACCTGGATTTCCGTCCAGACCTCCCCATCCACGCGGAAACGGCTTTCCTGCCCGCCCTCATTGCTGCGCAGCATGGCCGCAAAACGCCGGGTGGCGGGGTCGAAATTCATCTGTTCCACCCCGCTGACGGGGCGGTTCACCGGGTCTTTCAGGCGGATGCGCAATTCCCCCTCGCCCAGTGCGCTGCCATAGCGGCCCTGAAGCTCGCCCAGCAGCAGAGCGCTGGCGGCATCGGGCTGTTCGGCCAGCGGTGCGGCTGGCCCCCGGCCCGCCGCCAGCACCGGGGATGTGGCCAGCAGCAGGGCGGCCAGCAGGGCGTGGATGATGCGCGTCATGCCACCCCTCCTCAACGCATCTGCGTCAGGGTGGTCAGCATCTGGTCGCCGGCTTCCACCGTGCGGCTGTTCATCTCATAGGCGCGTTGGGCGGAAATCAAATTGGTGATTTCCGAGACGATATTGACGTTGGAAGATTCGATATAGCCCTGGCGGATGCTGGCAAAACCCTGCTGGCCCGGAATGCCCAGGATGGGCACGCCCGATGCCGGGGTTTCCAGGTACAGGTTGTTGCCGATCGTCTCCAGCCCCGCCTCGTTCACGAACATGGCGACATCGAACTGGCCGACATTTTCCGGCTCTGTCTGGCCGTCAATATAGGCCAGCACCTCACCATTCTTGTTGATGGTCACGCTCTTGGTGTTTTCCGGCACGGTGATGCCGGGGCTCACCTCGTTGCCATCCATGGTGACGATGGTGCCTTCGGCAGAAAGCTGGAAATTGCCGGCGCGGGTATAGGCGGTTTCCCCCGTCGGCAGGGTGACGACGAAGAAACCGCGCCCGTCCAGCGCCGCGTCATAGGTGTTTTCCGTCTGGCTCAGCGTGCCCTGGCTGTGCAGGCGCGAAACAGCGGCCGGCTTGACGCCCAGGCCCAGCTGAATGCCAGCGGGCACGATCTCCCCCTGGTCGGACGCGGTGGAACCGGCCCGCAGCTGGGACTGGTACATCAGATCCTGGAATTCCGCGCGGGAACGTTTGAAGCCGACGGTATTGATGTTGGCGATGTTGTTGGAGATGACCTCCACATTCATCTGCTGGGCCATCATGCCGCTGGCGGCGATATCGAGCGTGCGCATGGGTTCTTGATCCTTCGTGCGAAAGGGCCGCTGCGGCCGGTCAGGTGGCCGTGCCGCCCAGCTTGTCGATGGCGTTGCTCTGCCGCTTATTTTCCGAATCGGTCATGTTGGTGGCCAGCGCATAGGCGCGGTTGATATCGATCAGCCGCACCATTTCCATGATCGGCTGCACGTTCGATCCCTCCAGCGCGCCTTGCACCAGGGTGGCCCCCACGGCGGGCAGCGCCTCGCCTTCCGCTGTCACCAGACCATTGCCATCGCGCTGCAACCCCTCCGGGTTGGGCAGGGTGAACAGGCCGATGCGACCCAGTTCCACCGACTGGATTTCCTCCCCCTGGCCACCAACCATGTAGGAGAGCGTGCCATCGGCACCGATGCTGATGGGGCCGACATCTTCCGGCACTTCCACCGTATTGCCGTCGGCATCCAGCACAGTATGGCCGTCCACCGTCACCAGCATGCCATCCTGGGAACGCTGCAACCGACCATCGCGGGTGTAGCGGATGCCGGCGGGCGTCTCCACCTGCAGCCAGGCATCGCCCTGAATGGCGATATCCAGCGGGTTGCCGGTGACGGAGACGGTACCTTCGCGCAGGTCGGTATAGGTGGCGCGGTCCACCACGAAGGCCGTGGCATCGCCCCGGCTGACACGGGTGACGTAATCGTCAAAGACGGGGCGTTCGGCGCGGTACGCCGTGGTGTTCATGTTGGCGATATTGTTCGCCGTCACGTCCAGCATGCGGCGCAGCGCCATCTGCTGCGACAGCGCGACATAAAGCGCGTTTTCCACGGTCGGACCAGCCTCCGGCAAGGGCCCGCCGGGCCGGTTTCTCCGGGTGGCGGGTTGTGCGGTGCGGGACAGGCTGCTTCGGCCCATCCCGGTTTTGAACGGGCTTTAATGTGCAGCGGCTAGGTTAAAGCCACGTTCAAGATGGCTTTGGGGCCCGCCCGATGAAAAAACGCACCGCTTCCCTGCTGGCCTGCCTGCCCGCAATTGCCCTGCTGGCCCCGTTTGCCGGGGCGACGGTGCCGGTGGAATTGCGGGAGACGGCGACCGGCACCGAACTGGTGATCCCCAGCGGTGACCGGCGGCCCGTCCGTTTCCAACGCGGCCAGTGCCATGTGGTGCTGGGCTTCGCCTTGGAAGAGGACATGGCCCTGGGTACGGCGGCGCGCGGTGCCGGCTATATCAAGGGTGTGGGGCTGCTGGACCCGCACACATTGACGGTGGCAACCGAATGCGGCAGCCGCATCGGTTATCGCCGGGATGGTGAAAACAGCATCCTGACCATCTCCGCCCCCCTGCTGCCCGGCAAAAAACCGGCACCGCCGGAGAAATCCGACAGACCGGACAAGCAGCAGGCCAGGGCTGAAAAAGCGGAGAAGGATAAGGCGGAGAAGAAGGCTATCGTGATTGCCGCCCCGGCCCCCGCGACACCGGCAGCGCCAGCCCCGCAACCTTTGGCCCCGCATCAGACATCCAATGATGCCGCCTTTGCCCGCAGCGCCATTGCCGAAGGGTTGAAGGCTGCCGCCAAACCACCGGAGCCCGATCCGGCGGACAAGGCAGCCAGCCTGATGACCCCGCGCCCCAGCCAGACCGAATGGGGCACCGAAGGGCCGATGCTGGATCTGGCCGCCTGGCGCAAGAAACCCTTCCTGCAGGAACGTGACCGGCTGCGCCAGGCACAGGTGACAGGTGATGCCGGGACCGTGAATGCGACGCGGGATATGCTGCGCTTCCTGCTGGCCTGGGGGCTGGCCGCAGAAGTGCGCGCCGCCATTGATACCCGCCAGATGACGGCGGACGAACAGCCCCTGCTGGCGGTGGCCGCCGTGCTGGCCGACCCGCGCGATCCGGCCGCCGACTGGTTGTTGACGCCCGAGGCATTGCGCGCCGCCGATGGTCCGCTCTGGGCCGCCACCCTGCTGCGCCGGCGGGGGGAGGTGGTGGACGCGCTGCGTTATCTGCCGCTGGCCAACCGCGCCCTGTCTGCCCTGCCGGCCGATCTGATCCGCCCGGTGGGGCTGGACCTGCTGTCGCTCGCCACCGGGCGCGGGCTGGACGGCATGGCGCGGGAAATCGCCCGCACGCTGGAAGCCACCAAGCCGCAGGGGGCCGATCTGGCCCGGCTTTACTATGAAATCGGGCGGCTGCACGCAGCCAATAAACGCGCCGCCCTGGCGCTGACCCAATGGGACAAGGCCGCCGACATGCCCGGCCCCCATGCGGCCCTGGCCGCCATGGAGGCAACGGACCTGCGGCTGGGTAACGGGGCCACCGATGTTTCCGCCTTGGAGACGGTATTGAAGCGGGCAGTCCGGGATTGGCCCGGCGGCGAGGTGGAAATGAAGGCGCTGAGCCGGCTGGCAGCACTGGAAGGCGACCGCGGGCAGGTAGCCCAGGGGCTGGAATGGCTGCGCCTGCTGCGGCTGCGCTTCCCTGATCGAACGCCGGCTGAACGGACGGGGGATGATGATCTGGCGGGCCAGCTGCTGATCCGCCTGACCGGGCCGGATTTCGCCGGCCAGCCGCTGCCCGAGCGCGTGGCGCTTTATGAACGCAACCGCGACCTGATCCCCGACGGCAAAACCGGGTGGGAGATAAGCCGCCGCCATGCCGCCATGCTGGCCGATGTCGGCATGGCCACCGGTGCCGAACTGGAACTGTCCGCCCTGATCACCCTGGTGCCGGTGGAAGACCGCGCGCCGATCCTGTTGGATCTGGCCCAGTTGCAACTGGCCGGCGGTGATGCCGGGGCGGTGCTGGCCACGCTGGATGATCTGGGCGACAAGGCCGGTAAGCTCGCCCCCCAGGCCGCCGTGCTGCGGGCCCAGGCGCTGCTGCTGACCGGTGACCTGAACGGGGCCATGGATCAGGTGGCCGGTAATGGCGATGCCGCCAGCCTGCGGACGCGCGCCAGCGCGCTCTGGCGGCAACAGCGCTGGGCCGATGCAGCCAAAACCCTGCAATCACTGGAAAAGCGCGACAGCCTGTCCCCTGAAGAAGCCACCAAGCTGGCCCTGGCCGGCATTCTCTCCGGTGACCGCGATCTGGCCAGCCGTACCCTGGAACGCCATAGCGCCCAACTGGGCAACCGGCCCTGGGTGGCCGGGCTGAACACGCTGGCCAAGCCGGTGCCGGGGGACGAGGCGGGCGACGCCGAGCTGCGCGCCCTGGTGGAGGATGCCAAGGTGCTGGGCGGTCTCGTCCAGCGGTAAATCCTTAACGCGCAGTACCCGTCACCCGCATCCGCCACCGTCACCCGCCACCGTCACAATCGAAAAGCTGGTTTAACCCGGACCGGGCAGGATGGCGCTGTCAGGCCCCGTGGCCGAAGCCCGGAGATTCTCGGATGAACTTACTGATCGGCGCCATCATTGTCTTCGCCTCCGTCCTTGGCGGCTTCATGGCCCTTGGCGGGCATCTGACCGTTCTGTGGCAACCTTTCGAAGCAATCATCATCTGTGGCGCTGCCTTTGGTGCCTTCGTCATCGCCAATCCATGGGAGGTGATCAAGGATACCGGCAGTTCCATCATGGCGACCTTCAAGGGCACGCGCCATAAACGTTCCGATTATCTGGACCTGCTGGCCCTGCTTTACACCATCTTGCGCACGGCCCGCACCAAGGGCCTGCTGGGGCTGGAAAAGGATATCGAACATCCCCAGGACAGCGCCCTGTTCCAGCAATTCCCCAAGGTGCTGGAGGATAAGCGCGCGCTGCGTTTCATCACCGACTATCTGCGCCTGATGTCGCTGGGTGGCGACCGGGCGATGGAACTGGAAGTGCTGATGGATGAGGAATTGCACACCATGGCCAAGGAATTCGGTCGTGCCCCGCGCGCCCTGCACACTGTGGCGGAGGCGATGCCGGCGCTGGGCATCGTGGCCGCCGTGCTGGGCATGATCAAGGCCATGGGTGCCATTTCCGAACCGCCGGATTATCTGGGCAAGCTGATCGGTGGCGCCATGGTCGGCACCTTCCTGGGCGTACTGCTCTCCTATGGCCTGATCGGCCCCATGGCGGCGGCGATCACCCGCATGCGTGAGGATGACCTGCGCTATTTCCATTGCATCAAGGCGGCTCTGGTCGCCCATGTCGGCGGCTCCGCCCCGGCGGTGGCCATCGAACATGCCCGCAAGATGCTGCACAGCGAGGTGCAGCCCACCTTCCACGAGGTGGAAGAAGTGACCAGCAACGCCGCCCAGCGCATGGGCGTCGAGCGCAAGGCGGCCTGATCATGGCGGGGCCCGGCAAGCGCGGCGGCGGCAATAACAACCATCATGTGGTGGTTCGCCGCAAATATATGCATGGGGAGCACGAGGCGCATAATGGCGGCTGGAAAATCGCCTATGCCGACTATGCCACCATGTTGATGGCTTTCTTCATGATGATGTGGCTGGTGAACATCACCACCGAGTCACAGCGGGAAGGCATCGCCGATTATTTCAGCCCGATCAATGTATCGGACAGCAATTCCGGCGCCGATGGCCAGCTTTCCGGTCGCAGCGTAGCGGTAAAGGGCAATCTGACCAGTTCGGTGGCCAGCGCCTGGGAAAGCATCCCCAGCGCGCGGGTCCCCGCCCTTTCCCCGCCCGGCCCTTCCCCGGTGATCATGGAGGAAGGGGCGGGCGATGAGAATGTGCGCAAGCCCGGCCTGGCCGGCGCCACCGGCGACATGACCCTGGGCGAAATCCCCGCCGGCAGCATTCCGGAAGGCGAGGCGATGGACCCGCTGCTGCGCGAACAGCTGGCCCAAGTGGCCGCCGAACAGGCGGCTTTCCAGCGCATCGAGGCGGAGGTACGCACTGCCATGGCGGCCATGGGCGAACTGGCCGGCCTGTCGGATAATCTGCTGTTCGAAATGACACCGGAGGGGTTGCGCATCCAGATCACCGACCGGCCGCATTTCGCCATGTTCGAGGTCGGGTCCACCCGGCTGAACGACCGGGCCGATGCCTTGCTGCGTGTGGTGGCGGCGGCCTTGGTGCCGGTGCCCAACCGCATCGCTGTGTCGGGCCATACCGACGGTCGGGGGTTCGGCAGCAGCACCGCACGCTATGGCAATTGGGAATTATCATCCGACCGGGCCAATGCGGCGCGGCGCATCCTGTTTGCCGGTGGCATTCCGCCCAACCGCATGGCGCGGGTGGAGGGCATGGCCGACACGCTGCACCTGTTCCCCGACAATCCGGGCGACCCGCGGAACCGCCGCATCAGCATCACGGTGCTGCGCCGGGTACCGCTGCCCATGACGGCCAGACCCGTGGCGGCGCCGGCACGTTAACAATCCCCCGGCCCCAGGGCCAGGGCGACCCGAATTTACAACTCCAGGCAGAAGTCTGGTTGAAGGGGGAAATCCCCCAAGGCGCGTATCCGGCCTTTTGCCGGCGCTGCGGTCCCCATCATCAGCAATGAACGTCGCTTCAACCGAATAGAGCAGACTGGAGAAGAAAGATGAGCATCTACAGCGCCATGAATTCCGGGGTTGCCGGTCTGGCCGCGCAGAGCACCAAATTCAGCGCGATTTCCGACAATATCTCCAATTCATCGACCATCGGGTACAAGCGTTCCGACGTCCAGTTCTCCACCCTGGTCACCAGCACCTCCATTCCCGGTTCCTATTCGGCGGGCGGTCTGCAGACCGATGTGCGCTCGGAAGTGACCATCCAGGGGACGGTGCAAAGCACCTCCACCTCCACCGATCTGGCTATTTCTGGCAGCGGCTTCTTCGTGGTCAGCGACAACGCCGGGGATGATGTCACCCAGTCGGCCCAGATGTTGCTGACCCGCTCCGGCTCCTTCCGGGTGGATGAGGAAGGCAATCTGGTCAACGCCGCCGGCTATTATCTCCAAGGTTGGCCGCTGGAGAGCGATGGCACGGTTTCCGGTGGTGAACCATCGCGCACCAGCTTCACCTCGCTGGAAACCGTCAACCTGGCGGACATTACCGGTATGGCGCAGGCGACCACGACCATCGATTTTTCCGCCAACCTGCCGGCCAGCAGCACCGGGCAGACACCAGCCGCCAGCTCTTTTTCCACCTCGATTGATTATTTCACGCCGCTGGGCTTCACCCAACAGCTGACCCTGGAATGGCAGCCCTCCACCACCGGCAACCGGTGGACGTTGAATATCAAGAATGACGCGGGCACCTCCATCGGTACCGTCAACATGTCCTTCTCCGACGGGCTGACCAGCACCCTGCCTGCCGGTACGCTGGCCACCATGACCAGCGCCACCACCGGCGTCAGCGTGTCAGGCGGCACGATTTCCTTGTCGGTCGATGGTCAGCCGATCGAAATCAATATGGGGGATATCGGCCAGACCGGCGGGCTGAGCCAGTGGGGCGATGAATATGTACCCAGCAAGATCACCAAGGACGGCGCCTCCTATGCTTCGCTCGACCGGGTAGAAGTGGGTGAGGACGGCATCGTCACCGCCATTTATGGCAATGGTTTGCGCCAGGCGGTCTATCAACTGCCGCTGGCTACGGTGATCAATGCCGACGGGCTGACCAGTGTCGCCGGCAATGCCTACAAGATCAGCCGTGAATCGGGCGACGTCTATCTGTGGGATGCCGGTTCCGGTTCCACCGGCACCATCAGCGGCGGTGCGCTGGAGGCCTCCAACGTGGATATCGCCGAGGAACTGACCAGCATCATCGAAACCCAGCGCGCCTATTCCTCCTGCGCCAAAATCATCCAGACGGCGGATGAGATGCTGGAAGAAATCAGCATGCTGATGCGCTGACGCCGGATACTGGCAGAAGGAGTCCCGCGATCATGTCCATCAGCCTGGCTTTGCAGACCGCATTGACCGGTATGCAGGCGAACCAGACCAAATCGGCGGTCGTCGCCCGCAATATCGCCAACGCCACCACCGAGGGCTACAGCCGTAAGGATGCGGTCCTCACGTCCCTGACCGTGGCCGGGGAGGGGCGCGGCGTCACTGTTTCCACCATTGAACGGCAGGTCAACGCTTCCCTGACACGGGAGACACGCGGCCAGTCCTCCACCTACGAGGCGCAGTCGGCCAAGTCCACCCTGCTGACAACCTATACCGACAGCATCGGCCAGCCCAGTGACGAGCGCAGCCTTAGCAGCAAGCTCGCCGGGCTGGAACAGGCGCTGGTGGGGTTGGAGGAACTGCCCGACAGTGCGGCCCAGCAGCGCGCCGTGGTGGATGCCGCAGTCAGCCTGGCCAACGCGTTGAACAGTGCCAGCGATACCATCGCCGATATCCGCCAGCAGGCCGACGCGGGTATCAACGATGCGGTGACCGAGGTCAATACGGCCCTGAAGCAGATGGAGGAGTTGAACCGCCAGATCGGGGTACGCACTGGCACCGGTCAGGATACCAGCGAACTGGAGGATCAGCGCGACCGGTTGCTGGATCAGGTCGCCTCCCTGATCGACATCCAGTATTTCACCCGGGAGGGGAACGAGGTCGTCGTCATGACCAGCGGCGGTGTGACCCTGCTGGACGAGACGGCCCGCACGCTGGAATTCACCAATACCGCCGTCATCGGGCCGGAGGCGTCATACCCCGGCAGCCTGTCGGGTCTGACGGTTGATGGGGTGGACGTGGCCCCCGGCGGGGGGTATCCACAGGGCATCTCCGGCGGGCGCATTGCCGGCCTGTTTGCCGTGCGCGACGGTGCCATGCCAGAGGCGCAACGCCAGATCGACGAGATCGCCAGCGCGCTGACCGACCTGTTCCAGTCGGCCGATGCGTCGATCACCGGCACAGGCGCCACCGATACGGGCCTGTTCACCGAGAATGGGCTGCGTCACAACCGGGCCACCGCCGATGTAACCGGCATGGCCGGACGTATCCAGGTGAATGATCTGGTATTGCTGTCGAAGGGGGGCGATTCGTCGCTGGTGGCCACGGGGCTGCATGCCACTGGCGGCAGCGACGTTGGCGACACCACGCAACTGGCTGCCTTCATCGGGGTCTTCGACACCAACGTCGGCTTTTCTGCCTCCGCTGGCCTGACCACCAGCGGCACGATCAAGAGTTTCACCGACGCTGTTATCAGCCAGCAGCATACCGCGCGCGCCGCCGCCGAGAACAGCGCCACCTCGCTGAACGTGCAACTGGAGACGGTGAAGGCCAGCCGGGAGGCCGCCGAAGGTGTGAATATCGAGGAGGAGCTGCAGGATCTGATGCTGCTGGAACGCAGTTTCGCCGCCAATGCGCAGATCATGCAGGCCGCCGGACGCATGCTGGACAAGTTGCTGGAGATCTGACCCCATGACCATGATCCGCGTTTCCACCCTGTCGCTTGCCCGGCAGACGCGCAACAACGTGGCGCAGATGCAAAGCGAGATGATGAAGTTGCAGCAGGAGCTTTCCACCGGCTCCAAAATGGATGTGGCCGGCGAGAATGGCAGCCGCACCGCCACACTGCTGAACCTGCGCAATACCGCCAACGAGATCGAACAGTTCGATATCAACCTCACCAGCCAATCGGCGCGGCTCGCCACCATGCAGGAAGCGCTGACCCAGGCGCGCACGGCAGGGGAAACCTTGCGCGATCTGGCGTTGGCCGCATCGGGCAGCCAGTCGGAAACCAGCAATGCCACCATTGCCGGGGCGGCGTCGGACGCGATCAAGACCATCACCAATATGCTGAACAGCAGCCAGTCCGGGCGTTTCCTGTTTTCCGGCACGCGTTTCGACCAGCAACCCTTGCAGCAACCCGATACGACCAGCGCGTCCGGCCTGTCGCCCAACGATGCCATGGCCCAGGTGATTGCCGCTTTCGGGGGCACCGCCGCCCTGACCACGACCGCGGACGTGGATGCACTGATCGACGGGCCCAATGGCATCAGCGCCATGTTCAACGATACCCGCGTGCCCGCCGCCGGCAACTATGCCAGCACCTTCTTCAACGGGTCCACCACCCCCGTGGTGGGCCGTGTCGATGGCGACGTGACCATCAGCTATGATGCAACCGCCGGCGATCAGGGCGTGCGTGACCTGATGCAGGGGCTCTACATGCTCTCCTCCGTCTCGTCGGACGATGTGACGGAGGAGGCGTATCAGCAACTGGCCGCACGTTCCATGGAACTGATCAATTCCGGCCTGGAGCAATTGACCCAGTCGCAAAGCCTGCTGGGCCTGAATGAACAGACGGTTGCGCGGGCCCAGGATAATCTGGACGTCCAGAAAGGTCTGGTGAACAACCAGATCGTCAAGCTGGAGGAAGCCGATCCCTACGAATCCTCCCTAAGGCTGGATGTTCTGAAAACCCAGCTGGAATCCACCTTTTCCGTCACCGCCAGCCTGGGCCAGATGTCGCTGATCAACTATCTCTGACCATACACGTCACAGAAAAAAGCCGCCCCCGGTTGCCGGGGGCGGCTTCAATCGACAGGCAGGCCCTTTAAAACAGGCGCGGGAGCGCTGTGCTGGCCGGATCAGGCTGTCGCCTCGCCCAGTGCCGCCATCGGGTAATCCTTGGCGCGCGTATTACCGGCTACCGGTTCACGGTCATCATCGCCCGGTGCTTCGAACTTGTAACCGCGACCATAGACAGTCTCGATATATTTGTCGCCGCCGGTTGCTTCAGCGATCTTTTTGCGCAACTTGCAAATATACACATCGATTACCTTGTCCAGCGGATCGGAACCGGACAGGGTGTAAACAGACTCGTAGATTTTCTCTTTCGAAACAACACGTCCGACGCTCAGCGCCAGAACGCTGAAAATGGCGTGTTCGCGGTGGGACAGGCGCAGGCGCTGCCCGTCCACGCAAGGGTCGCGCCCATCAAGATAGACGGTCAGGCGACCCACCGACAACTCCGGGGAGCTGTGGCCATGTGTGCGACGACGCACTGCATGCAATCTGGCTTCGATCTCTTGCGGATTGATCGGCTTTACCAGCACGTCATCCGCCCCGGCCCGCAGATGCTGGATCGTTGAATTGACACAACGGTGATCCAGCAGGCTGACGATGATCGCCTGTCCCACTACGGCCCGCAGCCGGGCGATGAAGGCTTCCGCCCCACCGATGCCGCCAACCAGGATCGCATCGTGATTTTCCAAGGTGCCATCGCGATCAGCCAGCAGGCTTTCAGCCTCTGCCTGGGTCTGCTGTTCGCAGCGGACCCCAACCCGCCCGACAGCCCGGGAAATAGCTCCCGCGATGGTTCGATCGTTCTCGATCAATAAGACACGCATACCCCACTCCTGTCTTCAAGACCAAGCCCAAGGGAAGACTCAGTAGATTCTATTCGAGGAAAATTTATTATGATTTTTGTACTGTTTTTGCTTTACGTTACTCTCGTTAACTCACCTGTAAGAGCAATGACTACCCACAACGTTGTAGTCAAGCCGGGAATCAAAAATGTCTTAAAGCACCATTAATGCGTAGCCCGGATGAAAACCCACTTTAACCCTTCCCCCCTATGGTGCGGCATCGGGTAGCGAAACTTCAGGGGTATGCTATGGCTGAACGCCGCCACGTCCGCCTTGTCATGGCCCTGACCGCCGTGCTGGCGCTGGCCATGCCCATGGCGGCACCGGCCCAGATGCGCATCAAGGATCTTGTTGAAGTGGAAGGGGTTCGTGGCAACCAGCTGCTTGGCTACGGCCTGGTGGTGGGGCTGAATGGCACCGGCGACCGCCTGCAGAACTCCCCCTTCACACAGCAGAGCCTGGAAGGCATGCTGGAACGGTTGGGCGTCAATATTACCGGGTTGAATGTGAAAACGCGCAATGTCGCCGCCGTGATGGTGACAGCGACATTGCCGCCCTTCCCACGCCAGGGAACACGTTTGGATGTATCGATTTCAACCATGGGTGATGCCAAAAGCCTGTCGGGCGGCAACCTGATCGCCACACCCCTGATGGGGGCGGACGGCAAGATCTATGCGGTGGCGCAGGGGCCGGTGGCCACGGCAGGCTATGCGGTGGAAGGGGCGGCTGCCAGTGTCACCAAGGGGGTGCCGACGTCGGGCCGCATCGCCAATGGGGCAATCGTGGAACGGGAGGTGGATTTCGACCTGGATAGCCTGGCCCGTGTCCGGTTGAGCCTGCGCAATCCCGATTTCTCCACCGCCAACCGAATTGCGCTTGCAGTAAACCAAACGCTGGGCGGCGGCACAGCCAGGGCCACCGATCCCGCCACGGTGGATATTGCCGTGCCAGCCAATTACCAGGGCGATGTTGCCGGATTGATGACCCGCATCGAAACATTGCCCATCAAGCCCGATCAGGTGGCGCGCGTGGTGATTGATGAACAGTCGGGTACCATCGTGATGGGCGAGAATGTGCGCATCAGCACGGTTGCCATTGCCCAGGGCAATCTGACGGTGCGGGTTACGGAAACGCCTCAGGTTTCCCAGCCCGCGCCCTTTGCCACCCAGGGCCAGACCACCACCGTGCCACGCACCCAGATCCAGGTGGATGAAGGCGAAGGCCAGCGGGTGAATGTGCTGGAAGGCGGTGCCTCCCTGCGCGATCTGGTCAATGGCCTGAACAAGCTGGGGGCCACCCCGCGCGATATCATCACCATGTTGCAGGCCATCAAGGCTGCCGGTGCCCTGCATGCGGAACTGGAGGTGATGTGATGACGGATTTGACAGCACCCCTGCCACCCGCCGCCAGCGTGACCGCCCAGGCGGCTGACCGGCGGCTGGTCGATGCCATGGCAACGGCTGGGGCGAAGGGGGGTGCTGATAAGATTTCCACCGTCGCCCGGGACTTTGAAGCGATGATGCTGACCCAGGCGCTGCAATCCATGTTCGAAGGTGTCTCCACCGAGGGGGCCTTCGGCGGTGGCTACGCGGAAGAGGTTTATCGCGGCATGATGCTGGATGCCGTGGCCCGTTCCATCGCCGATCGTGGCGGGCTGGGCATCGCCCCCCAGGTGGAACAGCAGATCAAAGCCTATAACCTGAACAAAGGAGCCTGATCCATGCGCGCGGAAGAGATGTCGCCTGACCTGCGTCTGCATCTGGTGGAAGCGCTGGACCTGCTGTCGCAGGTGCTGGATGAGGAAACGGCCAAGGTGGCGCGGAGCGAAACCGAGGGGCTGGACCTCTATCTCACCGCCAAACGGCAATTGTTTGAACGGCTGGGCGTGCTGCTGCGCCAGGCGCACCGGCCAGGATCGTCCCGTCTGGTCGAGCCGCCGCCGACGATTGATGATTCGGTGGAAGATCCGGCCCCGCCCGCCCGACTGCGCGAATCCGCCGACCGGGTGCGCGCCGCCATCGCCGCCAATCTGCGCACCCTGACGGCGGCGCAGGAAGCGGTGACAGCAGTAACACGCCATATGGCGCGCATTGCCGCCCGTCAGCAGGCTGATGGTGTTTATGGTCGCCGTGGCAGCAACCCGCAGCGCAGCATGCCCGGCTATGGCCGGGTGGAACATCAGCTTTGACGGAGATGGCCCTGGTGGGAAACAACCGCCGGGGCCATAAAGCCTCAATCCTTTGTCCTATAGGCATCCGGCCCCAGATGGGCCGCCACCGCTTCCAGCCGATCCCCGATCAATGCCAGGTTCTGGAAAGCTGCCAGACCCCATTGAGCGGTGCTGTTGGTGCTGACCGCCGGGTTCTCATCAACCGGGTGCAGCACGGCTGCCCCTTCGATATGGGTCAGCTTCATGCCCAGCCCGTAACCGCCCTTGGCATGGGCCACCAGGAATTCCTGCCACGCCCGGTCCGCCAGTTTCTGATCCCCCAGATGGTGGGCGGCATAGGCGGTCAGGCGTGAATGGGATTCGGTCAGACCGCGCCCCTTCACATCTTTGCCCAGCAGGTTGCGCAGTTCCACCGCCGGGGCGTTGTAAAAGGCGCAATATTCCAGCCAGGCCTTGCGGTATTCCGGGGCATCCACCAGGGTTAGCAGCTCTGAATTGATCTCCACCGCGCCAAACACGGCGCTGAGATGCGATACCCCGATCTGGTCGCCGGGGTCTTTGAAGGCACCGCTTGCCAGATCGAACGGCGCTTCCCCGGTGAACCAGCCGCGCTGCATCTTGCCGATGGCGTTCATGCCGGCCAGGATGCGGTCGCGCCAGCGCTTCTCGCCCGTGCGTTCCCATTCCGCCAGCCACATGGAAAGGAAGGAACCCCAGCTGGTGCCAAAGCCCACCATCACCTCGGTCGGCGGCGGCTTGCCCAGCTTGCGGCTGATATCCACGCGGGTCAGCGTTTCTTCCGACCCCAGCAGGCTGCGCATCAGGTCGCCCACCCGTTCATCCCCGCCGCTGAGGAAATAGTAAATCCGGCGATAGGCGGCGTTGGAGATGCGGGGCTGTTTGGAACTGTCGGCCCAATGCTGCACCCCGTGCCTTGTGCCGAACCCGCGATAGGGGCCGAGGTGGCAGACATCCACCTCCCCCGTATGGCGGGTCATGGCTTCCGCCAGGCGGAACACATCACCCCGCCCGGTGCGCAGGAAACTGTACCAGAGCCAGAGATCGGGCGAGAGTTCGGAATTGGCCCAGGCATAGCCACCAATATCATAGCGCCATTCATGCCGGTCGGCATCATAGGTGTGCATCACGTCGCCGTAATGCCAGAACCCATACCAGCGCCGCTGTTCCACCTGTCGCTGATACAGGTCAAGCAGGAAATCGGCCTGATCCTCAATCAGTTTGCGGGTGGGGGTGGAACGGTCCACCAGCGCCCAATCACCGAACACCGGCACGGCGTGCAGCCGTTCCGGCGGGCACATCAGTTGCGGGCGTTCGCGCACCGCTGCGGCCATCCGCACCAGCTTTTCCCGCGCCGGGGTGGCTGGCAGGGACCAGAAATGCAGTTCGCTGGTGCGGGCAATGCCGAAGGGACGCCCCCAGCCTTCCTCATAATCCTCATACGTGATTTCCAGCGCTTCGCGTTCGGTCGGATGGTCCTTCATGCCCAGACCGTCGTGGTAGAAGCGCAGATCCATGGCCGGCGCGTCGGGCGACCAGAGCCAGATCGTCACCTCCGCCAGATCGCCATTGGCCCCCCTGATATCCAGGCGGGACGGGTGGCTTTCCCAGAAATGCGACAGGGCAAAGGCGGCCCCGCCGCCCGTACCCCCGCCGACATAGCCCAGCCCGGCGGCCCGCTGGCCCGATTGCGCGTTGATCCAGCCATGGCCGGGCTTGGTGCGCTTGGTGATGGCAAAACCATCGGCATTGGGCTGGGACAGGGTGAAATCACCCCAGCTGGGGATCAGTTCCAGCCGCTTGGACACGGTTTCCGCCATGCCGGACAGGGCGGGGATGGGCTGGCCTGCAATCTGCGCGGCGCGATAATCCTTGCCCGGATCGCGGCGCAGGCCCGTCAGCGGGCGTACCGCCTCCCCCCACAGGCCGCCATCCAGCCCGGCGAAGCGGATATGCCGGTCATGCGGGGCATCGGCCAGGGGCACGGACGCGCGCAGGCCCAGGCCGCAGATGAAATCCTTATGCTCATCCCCATCAAAGATGAAGCTGTGCATCACCCGCACGGATTCGGCACCAGCCTGAAAATAAAGCCGCACGGTAAAGGGCAGCCAGTCACGCACACCATCGGCCCCTGTGCCTGTGCCGCGATGGCTGCCTTCCAGCTTCACCACCGCGCGGATGGGGCCGGATTGTTCCACCGTCACCTTGCCGATGACGCTGGTGAAATTGCGCTGGGTCAGGCTGCCGGTGTCGGACAGGTCCGGCTGGTCCTGAGAGATGGCGACCAGATGCAGGCCGCGCAGCACCTCCCGCCCCTCCACACTGGCGCTTGCGATCAGTTGGCTGCCCTGTTTGGGCACCACCCATTGCCGGGAACCGATGCTGATGGTGATGGCGTCGGCCTTTTCCACCAGCTTCACCGGGCTGTCCGGGACGGCGGGCTTGCCAGCCTGCAATTCGTAGGTTTCAGCCGGGGTTTCCCCGGCGGGTATGCTGTGGGCCGACCATTTCAGCGACCCGTCCGGCCAGGTGGCCAGCGGCCAGCTTTGCAGCGGCACATCCCGCCCGCCGGCATCGCGCAGGCGGAAATTCTGGCTGGGTTTGTAGGCCCCCTTGGGCCAGGGCACGCCCCAGCTCTGGCCCAGCTGCAAGGCCGGCACCTTGCCGTCAATCCAGCGCAGGTTGGTGGTGGGCGCTTTTTCTGTCGCAGCAGCACTGCCGCCCGTGCTGGCCATTGTCAGGGCCGCCGTGGCTGTGGCGCCGATGGCGCTGGCGCGCATGAAATCCCGCCGATTGGGCGTGCTGAATGGCATTCCGCTTCCTCCCGCTACCTGCCGCCATGCCACCGCCCTTATATGGGTGGTTTGTTTCATATTGTGGTGTGATGTTTTCTATATTGGAATTTAATTGTCAGATCAATCGGCATATAGTGCACCAAAAACCAGCCCAGGGAGTGGATATGAGAATGCTTGCCCACGCCAGCCATGCGGTGATGTTGTCCATGGGACTGGCAAGCGCCGCCATGGCACTTGCCGCACCAACCGCCCAGGCCGCCGCCGCGCGCCAGATGGAAAAACTGGATCGCGGCATGGTGGCCGTGCCGGCGCAGGGGGGCGTGCTGGTGGGCTGGCGTCTGCTGGGCACCGATCCCGCCGATCTGGCCTTTAACCTGTACCGCGACGGGCGCAAGCTGAACGCCAAGCCGTTGACCGGCCCCACCAGCTTTCTGGACAAGCGGGCCGATGGCAGCAGCACCTATACGCTGCGCCCCGTGCAGGATGGGGTGGAACAGCCGGCGACGGGCGCGGCCAAGGTGTGGCAGCAAGGCTATCTGGCCATCCCCCTGCAACAACCGGCGGGCGGCACCACCCCGACGGGGGAGGCATATAGCTACAACGCCAATGATGCCAGTGTGGGCGACCTGGATGGCGATGGGCAATATGAGATTGTGTTGAAATGGGATCCCAGCAATTCCAAGGATAATGCCTTCAGCGGCTATACCGGGCCGGTGATCCTGGATGCCTATCGCCTGGACGGCACAAGGCTGTGGCGCATCGATATGGGCCGCAATATCCGCGCCGGGGCGCATTACACCCAATTCCTGGTCTATGATTTCGATGGCGACGGGCGGGCCGAACTGGTGGCCCGCACCAGTGACGGCACGGTGGATGGCACTGGTCAGGTGATCGGTGATGCCCATGCCGATTGGCGCGGCCATGCCGGCGACGTGCCCCAGGCCGACCGCACGGGGGCGGAAACCAAGGCGGATGGCAGCAAGGTGGCCCGGCTGGAAGGCCGGATGCTGAAAGGCCCGGAATATCTGAGCGTGTTTGACGGGCTGACCGGCAAGGCCCTGGCCAGCGAACGCTATGTACCGGGCCGCGATGATGAAACCGACGCCCCCAGCCCGGAACGCATGACGCAGGTATGGGGCGATGGCTATGCCAACCGGTCTGACCGGTTCCTGGCCGGCGTCGCCTATCTGGATGGGGAGCGGCCCAGCATCATCATGGCGCGCGGCTATTACGCGCGGTCAACCCTTGCCGCCTGGGACTGGCGCGATGGCAAGCTGACCCAGCGTTGGTATTTCGATAGCTCTACTCCCGGCAACCAGGATTATGCCGGCCAGGGCAATCACCAGCTTTCCGTTGCCGATATGGATGGCGATGGAAGGGATGAGATCGTCTATGGCTCCATGGCGATCGACGATAACGGCAAGGGCCTGTGGTCGGCCAAGCTGTACCATGGCGACGCGCTGCACCTGTCCGACCTGGACCCGCTGCATCCCGGCCTGGAACGGTTCGGCGTGCATGAAAGCCCTGGCCGCAATGGCGGCATCGGGGCTGCCATGCTGGATGCCGCCAGCGGCAAGCTGCTGTGGAGCACACCGACGGAAAAGGATACCGGGCGCGGGGTGGCGTTCGATATTGATCCGCGCTCACCCGGCGTGGAGGCCTGGGCCAGCAATTCCCCCGGCCTTTACAGCGCGCAGGGTTCCCTTATCGCCCCCAAACATCCCCGCCAGATGAATTTCGGTATCTGGTGGGATGGCGACCTGCTGCGGGAGTTGCTGGACAAGGAGGAAATCGCCAAATGGGATTGGCAGAAGGGCGAAACCGTGCCCCTGTTGGCCCCGGAAGGGGTTTCTTCCAACAATGGCACCAAGGCCAACCCCGCACTTTCCGCCGATATATTGGGTGACTGGCGGGAAGAGGTGATCTGGCGTACCAAGGATAACAGCGCCTTGCGGATTTACACCACGCCCTGGCCCACCGATTACCGGTTCGTCACCCTGATGCATGATCCGGTCTACCGGCTGGGGGTGGCCTGGCAGAATGTCGCCTATAACCAGCCCCCCCATACCAGCTTCTTCTTGGGGCAGGGCATGGCCCCGCCTACAGCGGCCAATATCCGCACGCCGTAAGGGGGAAGCCCCCATGAACAGGCCATGAGAAAGGGCGGCACCCGCTTCAGGGTGCCGCCCTTTCTTTTCGGCCCTGTCCCTTTGGCCCGTCGCCGACCCGAAGGGGGAACGGGATCAGTACTTGTACGAAGCGCCCACATAGTAACGGCGACCGGAATATTCCAGCTGCGTCATACGGATATCATCGCCAGAGGTGCTGCGCTCCGCCTCGCCGGTCAGGTTCTTGCCTTCAACGAAGAAGGACATGCCCGTATCCAGCAGGCGATAGGTGAACTTGGCATCCAGATAGCCGGTGCCATCACGGAATACCGGGTTGCCCGAGCGTTCAGCGGCAGATTGCAGCCACTTAGACCGGCCATTATAGGCCAGACGCAGGTTATACTCATCCTTATCGTAGTAAGCGATCAGGTTGTAGCTGTGCTTGGACAGGCCGGGGAAGGGCAGTTCTTCGCCGGTCAGGGAATTGAACAGACCGACATTCTTGGCATCGGAATAGGTGTAGTTCACATTCACGCCCAGCCCATCGAAGGGCGAGGGCAGGAAGGTGAAGGCCGTCTGGGCCGACAGTTCCACGCCGTTGATCTTGGCCCCGCTGCCATTGATCGGCATGTTCACGTCATAAAGACTTCCATCCTGGAAAATATCGACGTTGCGGATCAGCGTACGGGCCAGAATGAAGCTCTTCACATCCTTGTAGAAATAGGCTGCGCTCAGCAGCGTGTCGCGGTTTATGTACCAAGCCAGCGCCGCATCATATTGATCCGCCCGATAGGGCTTCAAATCGGGATTACCAAAGGTGCAGGTATCAGACACCCCATCTGTGCCCGTATCGTCAATGGTGCAGGACGGCGTGGCCGAGCTGCTGGAGCTGTTGGACGAGGCGATCAGATCGGTCGGCTTCGGACGGGCCATCACCTTGGCAAAGCCCAGGCGGGCAATGACTTCATCAGGAACCAGACCGAAGCTGACATTAAAGGACGGCAGCGTATCGGTGTATTTCTGATTGACCGAGATGGGGGTGGTGCCAACCACTTCCGTAACCGTCAGGCCAGCCGCATTAACATAACGCCGATTCTTGGTCAAAGCGCCGGTCGCTGTAACCTTGGTTTCAACGATACGGACACCGACATTGCCATCAACCGGGATGTCGTACAGATCGAAGGCAAAATTGCCCTTGGCATAGCCTGCCGAGATCGTCTCATCCAGATCATGTGCCGGAATCTGTGCATAACCGTTGGAAGTGCGCACCCGGTCATGGTTGAAGGCGGATGTATCGAACCAGTCGCTGATCTTATTGATATCCGGTGCCAGCCAGCCATTCGGCGCGCTGCCGGTATTGCCGCTATACCCTTCATAGAAATTCTGTGGGGTCAGCCGAGCCGTGCTACGCACAAAATCAACCAGCCGGTCGCGGGTCCAGATCAACCCGTTGGTCGCATTGCCCAAGGTGACGGTGCTGGTCACATTGGCGCTGGGAACGCTCACCCTATCCTCCGTGACGTAACCACCCCCGGCATAGCGCAGGGAGCCGGTCTTACGCCACTGACCACCAAATTCAAAGGTGGTCAGGAACCAGCGATCCACGCTGTAATCGAAATCCAGCTTGGCGTTCTGTTCGGTAACTTCCACCTCTTCCGGGCGGTACTGAATTTCAGCCCCGCCATTGCGGTAGGTTTCCGGGTTGCTGGGATCAAAGCCACTGGGGAAAATGAAGGACGGCACCCCGTCATCACCAATATTGACGCGGATACCAGGGATGGTGGCACTGATCGCAACAGAGTTGCTCTCACTGCTCATGGTGGATTTCGAGTTATTGTAGAAGCCCGAGGCAGTCAGCCGGTCGCCCTTCCAGTTGAAGCCGCCCGTGTAATAGTGGGACTTCAGTTCGTAATCGAAACCACGCATCTGCGAACTGAAGATACGACCGGAGCCGGTGGTGGTGGTGGGTGCCGTGGCTGCTGTCGTCAGCCCGATGACATTGTGGTTTTCATCCACCTCCGCCCCGGTGGTGGTGAAGCGGGAGGCCGCTGTCAGATCGACCGCATAATTATAATCGGTCAGATACTGATCGCGCTGATTATAGTTGGCGTCGACATAGACATCCAACTCGTCCGTCACCTGATATTGCAGCGTCCCCATGGCGGTGATGCGCTCATCATCACGATGCCAGAGGCTGTAGCGCGGGATTCGCGGCGACAGGTCGTTCCATTGCGACTGACAGCTGGTGCGGTTCGTCGAATTGGTGATGCTGCTGCAGGATGCCTTGGTCGCGTAGCTTTCATAACCGGCGACGGTACGGGTCTTTTCCGGTGAATTGTCGAAATCGGCCAGCGCCACCCATTCGGTATTGCGCAGATAATCGCCGCGTGTCTGCACCTTGTCATAGGTGGCGTTGATCAGCACACCGAACCGGTCGTCCAGGAACTTGTCGCCATAGGTGACATTGCCGCGCGGCGTCACCTTATCCATCAGGTCCAGATACTGGCCGGCGATGGAGGTGGAGAACAGCGTCTTCTTCAGTTCCAGGGGCCGGCGGGTCTGCACCGACACCGTTCCGCCCACACCCCCTTCGGTCATGTCGGCGGTGTAGCCCTTGAACACGTCGATGGACTTGATCAGTTCCGACGCCATATCCCGCAGGTCGGCACCACGCCCGCCGGTGCCCGCACTGCCCAGCACCGAAACACCATTGATTTCAACGCGGTTCAGGTCGGGCTCGACACCACGGATGGAGACCGATTCGCCTTCCCCGAAGGCGCGGCTCAACTGCACGCCGGTGATGCGCTGCAGGGCTTCGCCCACATTCTTGTCGGGGAAGGAGGCGACGTCTTCCGCCACCAGGCTGTCCACAATCGTATTGGCGCGCTTCTTCCGCTCAATGGCGGACTGCAAGCTGGCGCGGGTGCCGACCACAATGATTTCTTCCAGCTGCGTACCTTCGCCGCTTTGGGCGACCTGGCTTGCATCCTGCGCCCAAGCATTCTGGCCTATGCCGGTCAGAACAAGGCCGACAGCCGCGCAAGATAACAGCTTTCCGGGTCGCGCCATGCGACCTTTCCGGTAAGACATCTGATCCTCCCAAAACTTCACAGATGCGCATCCTTCACCGGTTCGAAACATCGACCGGGCCAGATGCTTTTTTCATCATGAGATCCTCCGTACAGGACGTACGGCGACCGTTCCCCACTTACGTTTTATTCTTCGGCGCCGATGACAATGCCCCTTCGCCTGGGTCTGGAGAATATATTGTCACAATATGGCGATCAACGGCATATTTTGGGATTTCCCAGAAAAATAAAACATATCAATCTTTGTGTTGCAATTATGCCAAAAGAAAACCCGTTACAGCATAGGAATGCCGTAACGGGTTCTGAGTTTAGGGAGAAGTTGAAGTAAAATGCAAACCATCAATGCTTATCCATCTCTATGAAATGGAGGCATAATAGCTTGCACGGTCCTTCCCACCATTCACCCAGTAAAGAGATGAATGGCGGGGCGGATCGGTCCTGCCAATGCACGTTGATGAATGGACCCGAATACGCACTGCCAGATCACCTGACCGTAACGTTTTATTGTCGGCTTCCGTCACCCCAACATGCACCATCCACACCAACAAGCACCTCAGCAGGTGATGGTTTGAACGGCGGCATTGATATTTCTGTGATTACCCAAACTCTCCCTAACTGGGCCTTCTTCATTGTTGGAACAATTGTGGTCAATCATCATATAATTTGCAAGTGATTTTTCACATCACAAAACGATATCCCATATTTTGAGAAAATTATGGAATGCCAATGACTTGCCCGGTTTCCCCGCGGGCAGCTGACCGCAGGCCATGAGAAAGACGGGGAAAAATCTCATATTGTGCAATCAGTTTCCATATTATATTACTGATCCATCGGCTCCGGAAGAAGGGCCGATCTATGCATGATGGATGCGATCCGTGGGGGAGGTTTCGGGCAGGCGTTTATGGAAGCCGTTAGCGGCTTTCTCTCCTTCCCATCAAGCGGTCCCTTTCCGTTCGCCCGATCATCATCATGGTGGCGCAAAAGCGCCGGCAGGAGGAAGCCGATCCGCAATGGCAGCGGGCCTCTGGGGCCTGAAACCGCAGCGGAAATAATGACAAGCCTAAGGAGTGGGTCGATGTCCAGCACCGCGTTCCGCATGAAGCTGAAGCCCGGTTTTGTTGAGGAATATAAGCGCCGTCATGACGCGCTCTGGCCCGATCTGGCGGAAGCGCTCAGTGCTGCCGGCATCTATGATTATTCCATCTTTCTGGACGAGGAGAGCCTGTCGCTGTTCGCGGTGCTGAAGCTGAAGCCGGGGTTCGAGGCGGAGCGCGCCGCCTTGCCGAGGCAACCGGTGATGCGTCGCTGGTGGGACCATATGGCCGATATCATGGAGGTGAATCCGGATAACTCCCCCGTCGAGGTGCCGCTGGTGCCGATGTTCCACTTTGCCTGAAGGGTGGGATATCCATGTTGATGCCCAAGAAGCTGCGTCGCCTGTCGCTGGCCCTGTCGCTGGCGACATTGCCGTTCCTGATGTCTGCCGGTCCGGCCATGGCCAAGGACGGCCCCACCTACACGCTGACCGCCTTCACCAATGGCAATGCGGCGGCGATGAATGTCTATCGCGCCGACGATGCGCTGAATTTCAAGCCGGTGAAGGAACTGGCCTATAAGCCACCGGCAGGGTTGATCCGCGACCCGTCGATCATGCGCCATAGCGACGGCAATTATTATGTCGTCTACACCACCAACTGGACCGGCGACGAGATCGGCTTTGCCCGCAGCAGCGACCTGACCAGCTGGACCTTCCTGGGCAATCAGAAGATTGCCGTTGCCGGCACAACCAATGCCTGGGCGCCGGAATGGTTCCGCGACGAGGATGGCAGCGTGCATGTCGTGCTGTCGGTATCGACCAATGGCACGCACGGCCTGTTCAAGCCGCATTATCTGACCGCACAGGATGCGGGCCTGACGCAATGGTCGGCGCCCAAGGTGCTGAGCGGGCTGGGGCCGAACTATATCGACGCCTTCATCATCAAGCAGGACCGGCGCTACTACGCTTTTGCCAAAAACGAGACGACCAAGTTCATCGAACTGGCAACAGCCACGGCCCTGGAAGGGCCGTGGGTGGTGATCAAGTCCGGCGATTGGGCCGGCTGGGGCCGTCATATCGAAGGGCCGGCGCTGGTGAAGCGCCCCGATGGCGGCTGGCGCCTCTATTTCGACCAGTATATGGACAAGCGCTACTGGTACAGCGACAGCATCGACGGGTTTGACACATGGTCGCCCAAGGCGGAACTGCCCGGCCTGTCCGGTCAGGCCCGCCATTTCACCGTGCTGAAGGAAGGCGGGGAGGACAAGGCGGCCAAGGACAAGCAGGCCATCGCCCCCGGTCCGCAGCGGGTCACCTTTGACAAATATTCCCTGAAGATCGACGGCAACCGCCTCTTCTCCTGGGGTGGGGAGATGCACCCGTTCCGCCTGCCCAGCCCCGACCTGTGGCGGGACGTGTTCCAGAAGATGAAGGCCAGCGGCTATAACACGGTCGCCATTTACTTTGACTGGGGTTATCACTCCCCCAAACAGGGCGTGTACGACTTTACCGGCGTCCGCGACATGGACCGCATGTTGACCATGGCGCAGGAGGCGGGGCTTTATGTCGTCGTCCGACCCGGCCCCTATATGAATGCGGAAGTGACGCGCGGCGGCTTCCCGTCCTGGCTGGTCAACCAGCAGGCCAAGGCCCGCACCGACCATCCGGAATATCTGGCCGCCGCCGATGAATGGCTGACCCAGATCAACGCCATCCTGGCCAAGCACCAGATCAATAATGGCGGCAGCGTCATTCTCTATCAGATCGAGAATGAACTGGATGTGACCAGCCCGGCCCACCAGCGTTACATGCAGCACCTGTACAACAAGGTGAGGGCGGACGGCATCACCGTGCCGATCTTCCATAATGACAAGGGCCGCAACGGCTATTGGGTGCCCAAGGGCAGCAATGTGCCCGGCACGGTGGAGGGCCCGAACGACCTTTATGCCTTTGACGGCTATCCCGGCGGATCGTGCAATGTGGATGGCTCCACCGGCAACCCGACAATGGCGCCGGATTGGGGCCTGTATGGGCCGGGTGGCGCCAAGGGTGGCGCTTCCGCATCGCCCAACACGCCTGGTTTTGCGGCGGAATTTGGCGGCGGCTGGTTCGATTACTGGGGCAGCAACGACACCTATCCCTGCACGGCGCAGCGGGCGGGGTCGGCCTATCAACGGGTGTTCTATGGCACCAACATCGCCAATGGCCTGACGATACAGAGCTTCTACATGACGTTCGGCGGCACCAGCTGGGGCTGGCTGCCGGCCCCGGTGGTGTTCACGTCTTACGATTACGGCTCGGCCATTGATGAGACGCGGGGTCTGCGCGAAAAGGCGCAGACCATGAAGCTGATGGGCCATTTCCTGAATACGGTCAAAGATCTGGCCCAGATGGAAAAGGCCGACGGCCTGCAGCCGTCATCGGACAAGATCAAGCTGTATCATAATGTGAACCCCAGCACCGGCACCCGGCTGCTGGTGGCCATGCACAACCCGCCCAATGCCCAGACGGATGATGTTTTCACCTTCAAGGCCAAGCTGCCGGATGGTGACTATGCGATCCCGCAGGCGGGCACGCTGCGCATCAATGGCTATGACGCCAAACTGTGGCTGGCGGGCTATGATATGGAGCGCCAGCGTCTGGTTTATTCCACGTCGGAGCTGTTCACCCATCTGCGCCAGGGCGAGGGCGATGTCGCCCTGTTCTATGGCCGTGCGGGGGAGTATGGCGAGACGGTGCTGCGCTATACCAGCGCGCCGACCGTCACCGTGCTGGAAGGCAAGGTGGACAGCAGCTTTGATGCCGCCAAAGGCGACCTGCGGCTGAATTATGTGCATGATGGCTTGGCGCGGGTGCGCATTTCCGGCGGTGGCCGTCCGGACATGGTGCTGCTGCTGGCCGATGTGCCCACGGCGCAGACCTTCTGGCGCCAGGAAACAACGGCCGGCATGCTGTTGCAGCGCGGGCCGGCGCTGGTGCGCTCTGCCAAGATTGATGGCCGCACCCTGGACCTGACCGGCGACACCAGTGCCGACAGCCCGCTGGAAGTTTGGGCACCCCCCGCCATTTCCCGCGTACGCTGGAATGGTGACAGTATGTCGATGGAAAAAGCTGCCGGCGGCAGCCTGATCGCCAAGGAAGCCCTGAAAGGGCCGGACGCCATCAAACTGCCGGACCTGACCAGGGCCGACTGGCGCTTCCGGCCCGGTTCCCCGGAAGCGGCGAAGGATTTTGACGATAGCGGTTGGCAGAAGGTCCGGTCGGGCCGCACCGCCAGCTTCGTCAAGCCGCCCGCCGGCCAGCCGCTGCTGAACATGGATGATTACGGCTTCCATCATGGCGATGTCTGGTATCGCGGGCGCTATAGCACCGATGGTTCGGTGACCCGGCTGGACCTGCATTATGGGGCCGGCGGGGCCGGCATGGTGCAGGTCTGGCTGGATGGGCAATATCTGGGCCAGAATGCGCTGCCCACCGGCCTTGCCCGCCCGCCGGGCCAGGGTGTGGCCAGCTTCGATATCCCCGAAGCCCTGCGCGGGCCGGGGGAACGGCTGCTGTCGGTCATGGTGCGCAACAATTCCCATCATTGGGATCTGGACGCCGATGACCTGCATAAGGAAGCGCGCGGCCTGATCTCCGCCTCGCTGACCAACCCGACCGCCAAGAGCTTCCTGTTGCCCATCACCTGGAAAATCCAGGGCAATCTGGGTGGTGAGGATATTCAGGACACGGTGCGCGGGCCGATGAATAATGGCGGCCTTTATGGCGAACGCGCCGGCTGGTATCTGCCGGGCTTCGATGATGGTAGCTGGCAGAAGGTGACCGTTCCCGCCGCGAATACGCCCGTTGGCACCAGCTGGTACCGGACAGAGTTCACCCTGGACACGCCCAAGGGGCACGACCTGTCACTGGGCCTGTCGATCGGGGATACCAGCACGGTCCGCTCTGCTGGGAATTACCGGGTGTTGATCTTCGTGAATGGCTGGAACATGGGTCAGTTCATCGCCAATGTCGGCCCGCAGCGCACCTTTGTCATCCCGAGCGGGATTTTGAACCCGAATGGCAAGAACACGCTGGCGCTGGCCGTGACCAGCGATGGCCAGCCGGGCGACGCGCTGGAAGCCGTCCGTCTGGTCAACATGCGCACCGCGCGCAGCCCGCTGAAGGTGGAGATGGTGAAATCCCCCGCCTTCAAGGAGGTGATGCGGTGACAAGCTAAACCTCGCTTATTTTTCCGTCATTCCCGCCTGCGCGGGAATGACGGTAGTTGGGGCAAGGCCCTCGGGCCTTTCCCACCCAAACAACAGCACCCAAGCCTCTCTTCAAGGATAGAGACCCATGCCTAACCTCGCCCATGGCATCCAGGCCGCGGATGTCACCAAGACCATCGATCTGCTGATCAGCAATCTGGTCGATATCAAGGACCAGACCGGGGAATTCCTGCTGCGTCTGGATGATGGCCGCGTTATCGACACCAAGGGCTGGAACGATTGGGAATGGACCCACGGCATCGGCCTCTATGGCATGTGGAAATATTACGAGCAGACCAATAATGCCCGTGCCTTCCAGATCATGCAGGACTGGTTCCGCGACCGGTTCGCCGCCGGCACGCCGACCAAGAATATCAACACCGTCAGCCCCTTCCTGACGCTGGCCTATCTTTATGAGAAGACCGGCGACCAGTCCTACATCCCCTATCTGGACACCTGGGCCGAATGGGTGATGGATGGCCTGCCGAAGACAGAGGAAGGCGGCTTCCAGCATATCGTCTTCAACAGCGAGAATCCGCAGCAGCTGTGGGACGACACGCTGATGATGAGCGTGCTGCCGCTGGCCAAGATCGGCCTGCTGCTGGGTCGCCCGGAATATGTGGAGGAGGCCAAGCGCCAGTTCCTCATCCATATCAAGTATCTGTTCGATACCAAGACCGGCCTGTGGTTCCATGGCTGGACCTTCGATGGCCGGCACAATTTTGCGAACGCCCTGTGGGCGCGTGGCAATTGCTGGGTGACCATCGCCATCCCGGAATTTATTGAGCTGCTGGATCTGAAGAAGGGCGACCCGCTGCGCACCTTCCTGATCGACACGCTGGAAAACCAGATCAAGGCGCTGGCCAAGTACCAGTCCGAAGATGGCCGCTGGCACACGCTGATCGACGATCCGTCCTCGTATCTGGAAAGCTCGGCCGCCGCCGGTTTTGCCTATGGCATCATGAAGGCGGTGCGCAAGCGCTATATCTCCGCCGACTATGAGCCGATGGCCATCAAGGCGGTGAAGGCCGTGCTGGCCAAGATCGCGCCCGACGGCGAGCTGCAGGACGTGTCCTTCGGCACGGCGCTGGGTTCTGATCTGCAGTACTATCGCGACGTCAAGCTGACCTCCATGCCCTATGGCCAGTCGCTCGCCATCCTGTGCCTGACGGAACTGATGCGCCGGTTTATCTGATCGGGGTGGGCCTCTGGTAAGGGGCCCCTTTTCCTCCCCGGTGGCGAATGTTTGCCGCCTCTTCACCGTCATCCCCGCGAAGGCAGGGATCCATACGACGCAACGGGTTATGGATTCCCGCCTTCGCGGGAATGACGGTTGGAAGGGCTATGTTGGCCGACCCAATCGACCAGCGCATAACCATAAAAACCCCAGGAAACGCCCATGACCGCACGGCCCGTCAAACCGATCAATTACCTCGCCTATGGTGCCAACGACATCTTAGGCGCGGGGTCGATGGCCGTGATCAGCGGCTGGATTCTGTATTTCTACACGACCTTCTGCGGGCTGTCGGCCACGCAGGCCGCCGCGATCTTCGCCATCGCCCGCCTGCTGGATGCCATTGTCAGCCCGCTGGTTGGCCATCTGTCCGATAATTTCTATCGCACGGCACTTGGTCGCCGGTTCGGTCGCCGCCGCTTCTTCCTGCTGATCGCCATCCCGCTGGTGCCGACATTCGCCCTGATGTGGGTGGGGGGGCAGAGCTTCTGGTATTATCTGGCGACATATGTGTTGTTCGAGACGATCTATGCCGTTGTCCTGATCCCCTATGAAACCTTGGCCGCTGAAATGACCAAGGATTACAAGATCAAGGCCAAGCTGGCCGGCATCCGCATCCTGTTTGCGCAAAGCTCCGCCATTGCCGCCGGCTTCCTGCCGGCTGCCATTATCAGTTGGGTGGGTGGTAAGGACAGCGCCGACACCTTCTTCATCATGGGTGTCATTTTCGCCGTCGCCTTCGCCATCGTGCTGTCCTTTACCTGGGCCTTCACCTTTGAACGCTCGGTGGCCGAAGTGGAACAACTGCGCGCCGGCGAGCCGGTGCAGAGCCTGGGCGACAGCTTCAAGACACTCTATGCCAACCTGTTCTCCACCTTGAAAATCCGCGCCTTCCGGCTGCATCTGGGCATGTATCTGGGTGGCTATATCAGCCAGGACGTGTTCAACGCCGTCTTCACCTATTTCATCGTTTTCGCCATGGGCAGCTCGGTCGCCGTGGCCTCCTCCATGCTGGGCAGCATGTATGTCGTGCAGCTGTTCGCCGTGGCCCTGTTCATCCAGCTTTGCCTGCGCTTCCACCCCGCGCCGTCTTACCGGGTGGCGGTCTGTTTCTATATTCTGGGCGTGGTGGGCTTCCTGCTGCTGGATGCGGTGAAGCCGGAAAATCTGGCCTTCTGGCTGTTCGTGCCGGTGGTCCTGTCGGGCATGGGCCGGGGCGGCCTGAATTACATCCCCTGGAACACCTATAATTACATGGCCGATGTGGATGAGGTGGTGACCGGCAAGCGCCGCGAAGGTGTTTTCGCCGGCGTCATGACCTTCATCCGCAAGGCAACCCAGGCGGCGGCCGTGATGGGCGTGGGCCTGATCCTGGAAGCCGGTGGCTTCCTGCCCAAGGCAGCGGTGCAGAGTGACGGTGCCATCAACACCATCCTGCTGGTGATGGGCATTGGCACCATCCTGGTGCTGTGCGGTGGTTTCCTGGTGTCGTTGCGCTTCAAGCTGGACGGTCCGCGCCATGCCATCCTGATGGAGGAGATCGCCCGCTTCAAGGAAGGCCGGACGGAGACGACCCCGGAACGCAAGGCCATCCTGGAAGACCTGACCGGCTGGCGTTACGAGACGCTGTGGGGTCGGGGGCGGCGGTGAGGGGTATCCGTAAACATTTCACATACCGTCATCCCCGCGAAGGCGGGGATCCATACGACGCACCGGATTTTGGATTCCCGTCTTCGCGGGAATGACGGTGGAAAAGCACAAGGGTAGTCAAACCCCCATCCCCAAGGGAGAGCCAGCCATGACCAGCCTGCCGATCATCGATCCCCATATGCATCTGTGGGATTTCACCCGTCAGCATTATTCCTGGCTGATGGATGATCCGCTGCCGCCCAATGCGGCGGGCAATGTGGCCCCCATCGCCAAACCCTATGGCCTGAGCGATTATCTGGCCGACACCCAGGGTTTCGATGTGCGCGGCGTGGTGCATGTGGAAGCGGGCGCCAGCACCGCCCATTCGCTGGCGGAAACCCAGTGGCTGCAGGGTGTTGCAGATGAAGGACGCTTGCCCATGGGGCTGGTGGCCTTTGCCGCGCTGAACGACCCGAATGTCGAAAAGCTGCTGGAAACCCATGCCGACCATGGGGCGGTGCGTGGCATCCGCCATATCATCAATTTCCATGCCGATCCGGCCAAGACCTATTCCGCACGCGATGTGATCGGCGATGCGGATTGGCAGGCGGGTTACGCGCTGCTGGCCAAATATGGCCTGTCGTTTGACCTGCAGATCTATCCCGGCCAGATGGCGGTCGCTGCCCAACTGGCCGCCCGGCACCCGGATATTCCGGTGATGCTGAACCATGCCGGAATGCCGACCGACCGCGATGCGGACGGGTTGGCCCTGTGGCGGCGCGGGCTGGCTCTGCTGGCGGCCCAACCCAATGTGTCGGTCAAGATATCCGGCTTGGCCATGATCGACCGGCAATGGTCCATCGACAGCCTGCGCCCTTACGTGTTGCAGGTGATTGAAGCGTTCGGCACCGACCGGGCCATGTTCGCCAGCAATTTCCCCGTTGATAAGCTCTATGGCGGGTTTGGCATCCATTACGTCGCCTATGATGCCATCACGGCGGATTTCACCGAAGCCGAACGCCATGCCCTGTTCGCCGGCAATGCCAACAGGCTTTATCGTCTGGGGATCGCCGGCCTATGACGGGCCGGCTGCTGGCCATGATCGGTATCGGCCTGCTGAGCGCCCTGCCGGTACAGGCGCGGGAGCGCTGGGATTTCCGTTTCAGCCCCACCGCACAGGCCCCGGCTGATGCGGTGGCGGTATTGGCCAGCGATCTCTATGACCCGGCCAAAGGCTTTGGTTATGAACCGGCCTATAAGCCGGAAGCGGGACAGCCCTTCCTGTTCTCTGTGAAAGTGCCGGAGGGCAATTACCGGGTCACGGTTACGTTGGGCGATGCCCAAGCCGCCGGCAACACCACGGTGAAATCTGAAAGCCGCCGCTTGATGTTGGCCGATGTGGCGACGGCGAAAGGCCGGTTTGAAACTTACCGCTTCATCGTCAATGTGCGTGACACGATCCTGCCCGCCCCGCCACCCAACGCCCCCGGCGGAAATGCGGTGCGGATCAATGAGCGGGAAGTGGGTAAACTGGATTGGGATGACAAGCTGACACTGGAATTCGATGGCAGCGCGCCGAAACTGGTGGCCCTTTCCATCGAAAAGGCGGATGTGCCAACGATCTATCTGGCCGGCGACAGCACCGTTACCGACCAGCCGGCGGAACCGGGTGCCAGTTGGGGCCAGATGCTGACGGCGTTCCTGACGCCGGAAGTGGCGGTCGCCAACCATGCCGAATCCGGGGAGACGATGAAGAGTTTCATCACCGGTTTGCGGCTGGACAAGCTGTTGAGCCGGATGAAGCCGGGCGATTATCTGTTCATCCAGTTCGGCCATAATGATAGCAAACAGGGCTGGCCGCAGACCTATGCGGACCCGGCCACGACCTACCCCGCCTATCTGCGGGTTTTCATTGCGGAGGCACGGCGGCGCGGGGCGACGCCGGTGCTGGTCACCTCCATGCATCGCCGCACATTCGATGCCAAGGGCCAGATCACCAACAGCCATGGCGATTATCCCGACGCGGTGCGCCGGGTGGCGGCGGAAGAACAGGTGGCGCTGATCGACCTCGCCGCCATGAGCAAGGTTTTGTACGAGGCGCTGGGACCGGAACTGGCGCCGCGCGCCTTCGCCGCCGATGGCAAGGACGCCACCCACCATAATAATTACGGTGCCTGGCTGCTGGCCCGCTGTGTGGTGGAAGGGATAAGGGCGTCGGCGCTGCCGTTTAAGGACCATATCAAGGCAGATATCGGGGCCTTCGACCCCACCCACCCGCCCTTGCCCGACGCGGTGCGGATCGCGGAGAGCCCGATGCGGTCGGATGTGACGCCGCGGGGGAATTGAGGGTGGCGTGAGTTTGGGTTTCCCAAACACCACCGTCATTCCCGCGAAGGCGGGAATCCAAGCGACGATGCGGTTTTGAATGTTGTTTTCGATTTGCACCGTTTGCTGGATTCCCGCCTTCGCGGGAATGACGGTGAAAAAGGCGGAACCGCTGCGGAATAAACAAAATGACCAATGGAAACACCACCATGCAACGTCGCACCCTGTTCACCGCCGCTGCTGCCACCGCCCTGCTGGCGGCCAGCCTGCCCGGCACCAGCCCCGCCGCTGACATCAAGGACGAAACCCTGGCGCTCTGGCCGGGGAACAAGCCGCCCGGCGGGGCCAGGGTGAGTGTGAAACAGTCGGAGGTGGCGCGATCCGACGATCCGCGTTTCCGCGACGTGGCGATCCTGAATGTCACCCAGCCCAACCTGACCCTGTTCCGCCCGGCCAAGCCCAATGGGGCCGCCATGCTGATCATTCCCGGCGGTGGCTATCAGCGCGTGGTGGTGGGCAAGGAAGGGTATGACATTGCCCAATGGCTGGCCGGCGAAGGGGTGACGGTGTTCGTTCTGCTCTACCGCCTGCCGGCCGATGGCTGGGATGCCGGGCCGGATGCGCCCTTGCAGGATGCGCAACGCGCCATCCGGCTGATCCGGGCGGGGGCCAAGGGCTGGGGCATTGATCCGGCCCGCATCGGCGTGATGGGCTTTTCCGCCGGCGGTCATCTGGCCGCCATGGCGGCCACCCGGTTCGACAAGGTGACGTACAAGCCGGTGGATGCGGCTGATCAGGTCTCAGCCCGCCCGGATATCGCGGCACTGGGTTATCCGGTCATTTCCATGGTGCCCGGTATCGCCCATGCCGGTTCCGCCAAGCAGATGCTGGGGGAAAACCCGGCGGCGGACCGCATCGCCGAATTCTCCGCCGACCAGGGCGTGCCGGCCAATGCCCCGCCAACCTTCATCGCCGGGGCGGCGGATGACAATGTGGTGCCGGTGGAAAATTCCCTGCTGATCTATGCCGCCCTGCGCCAGGCGGGGGCCAAGGTGGCGATGCATCTGTTTGAAGCGGGCGGCCACGGCTTTGGCCTGCGCAGCCCCAAGGCCGCCCCCGTGGCCGCCTGGCCGTCGCTGTTCATCGAATGGGGGCGCAGCCATGGGTTTGTTTGAATGCTTAACTGCGTCCCCGGTCCCCCCGCGATGAGCCCGCTGTTTGATATCCGCCGCTTCGGTGCCGTGGGGGATGGGCAAGCACTGGACAGCCCCGCCATCAACCGCGCCATTGCGGCGGCTGTGGCCGCCGGTGGCGGCACGGTCTGGCTGCCGGCGGGGCGTTATCTCTCCTTTTCCATCCGGCTTTACAGCCGCGTGGCGCTCCATCTGGATGCCGGTGCCGTGCTGCTGGCGGCGGACCCGGCCCGCCATGGCGGCACCTATGACCTGCCGGAAGCCAACCCGCATGATCTCTATCAGGATTTCGGCCATTCCCACTGGCAGAACAGCCTGATCTGGGGGGATGGCGTGACAGATATCGCCATCACCGGCCCCGGCCTGATCGACGGGGCCGGCCTGACCGCCAAGGGGCCGGGGGCGAAATGGGCCAAGCGCAAAGGCTATTTCCCGGAAAGCATGGCGGGGATGAGTGCGGCTGAACTGGCCGCCGAAGACCCCGATGAAGCGCTGATGCGGGGCCTTGGCAATAAGGCCATCGCCTTGAAAAACTGCCGCAACATCAGCTTGCGCGATTTCAGCATCCTCAAGGGCGGGCATTTCGCCATCCTGGCCACCGGCACCGACAATCTGACCATCGATAATCTGCGCATCGATACCGACCGGGATGGCATCGATCTGGACGGGGTGCGCCATGTCCGCGTCAGCAATTGCCAGATCAACACGCCCAACGATGATGCGCTGGTGCTGAAAAGCTCCGGTGCCTTGGGCGTGGCGCGGGCGACGGAGCATGTTGCCATCAGCAATTGCCATGTCAGCGGTTTTGACCTGGGCACCATGCTGGATGGCACATACGGGCGCACGCAGCAGGTCTCGCCCGACCGTGACCGGGTGACGGGGCGGATCAAGCTGGGTACGGAAAGCCATGGCGGTTTCCGCAACATTGTCATTTCCAACTGCACGGTCGAACGCTCCCGCGGGCTGGCGCTGGAAACCGTGGATGGTGGCGTGCTGGAGGATGTGTCCATCAGCAACATCACCATGCGGGAGGTGACGACGGCCGCCCTGTTCCTGCGCATCGGCGCCCGGTTGCGCGCGCCGGCGGGGACGATGCCCGGCCCGATGCGCCGCATCCGCTTTGCCCATATCACGGCTTATGATGTGGACCCGCGCTATGCCTCCATCATTGCCGGCCTGCCGGAACAGCCCATTGAGGATGTGACATTGCAGGATATCCGCATCACCTATGCCGGCGGGTTGGGTGCAGTGACGGACCCGGTGCCGGAAAAGCCCGATGCCTATCCGGAACCCAGCATGTTCGGCACGCTGCCGGCCTATGGGCTTTACGTCCGCCATGCGCGGGGCCTGCACCTGCGCGATATCCACCTGTCCACCCTTGCCCCCGATGGCCGCCCGGCTGTGTGGCTGGAGGATGTGGCGGGGGTACGGATCGATAATTTGCAAACACGCAATGCGGCCAACACGCCCCGGCTGGTCTGCCGGGAAGTGCGTGGGCTGATGGATGATAAGGGAGAAACGCCATGAAGAAACTGGCGCATTGGCTGGCCACCCTGGCCCTGCTGGTCGGCACCGCCGTTACCGCCGCCGAACCGCCGCGCGAATGGGTGGACCCGGATACCGGCCATCGGGTGGTGCGCCTGTCCAGCGAGCCGGGCAGCCGCAGCCTTTATTTCCACCAGAATGCCTATACGCCCGATGGCAAGCGCATGGTGGTCAGCTCCGCCACCACCATTTCCATCATCGATCTGGAAACCCGAAAGCAGACCGAACTGGTGAAGGGGGAGCATCTGGCGGTGCTGTTCGTCGGCCCCAAGACGGGCCGCGTCTATTACGCCAATGATGATGTGAAGCGCGGCGGCCCCTATGACCTGTTCTGGATCGAAGCCGAGGGCGGCAAGCCGACCAGGATCGCCCATGTCGAACGCGGCCAGATCGGTTCCATCAACGCCGATGAAACCCTGCTGCTGGGCACCTGGGCGGAACGGGATTTTGAGCTGCAGCCGGGTGCGCCCAAGCAGAACACCACCAAGTTCGATGATCATTACGCCGCCACCGGCCCGGACGGCAAACCGCTCAGTTTTGCCGATGCCAAGGAGGTGCGGCTGAACGACCGGTTGGAAGCCGGCATCCCGATGGAGATTTTCACCCTGAACATCAAAACGGGTGAGCGCAAGGTGGTTCATGCCGCAAAGGACTGGCTGAACCATGTGCAATTCTCCCCCAGCGATCCCAACCTGCTGATGTTCTGTCATGAAGGGCCGTGGCACAAAGTTGACCGCATCTGGCTGATCCGCACCGATGGCACCGGGTTGACCAAGGTGCATAAGCGCACCATGAATATGGAAATCGCCGGTCATGAATTCTTCAGCCATGACGGAAAGACGATCTGGTACGATCTGCAAACCCCACGCGGGGAGGATTTCTGGCTGGCCGGTTACGAGATCGCCACGGGGAAGCGCACCTGGTACCACCTGACCCGCGATGAATGGTCAGTGCATTTCAACGTCAACCGGGATGGCACCCTGTTTGCCGGCGATGGCGGTGACGCGGAGATGGTGGCCAAGGCCAAGGACGGGAAATGGATTTACCTGTTCCGGCCGGAAAGCATCCCCGACGTGGCCGGCATCAGCGCGCCCGATGCCGCCAGCCTGATCCGCCCCGGTGTGCTGCGGGCGGAAAAGCTGGTGAACATGAAGGATCATGATTACCGCATGGAACCCAACATCACCTTCACGCCCGACGGCAAATGGGTGGTGTTCCGCGCCAACATGCAGGGCGAGGTCTATACCTACGCCGTGGAAGTGGCCAAGGTTGCAGGACGATAGGCGATGGTGCGGCGGCGATGGGGCAGACAACCCCATCGCCGCCATCCACCTCAGATCGCCCGCAAGCGGTTGAAGAAGCTGGTAATCTCCATATTCAGCGTTTCCGCGTCGCGGCGCAGATCCTCCGAGGCGCCATTCAGCGAACCGGCGGATTGGGCTGTCTGTTCCGCAGCCCCCGCCACGCCCACCACATTGGCCGAGACCTGTTGGGTGCCCATGGCGGCCTGGTTGATGTTGCGGGCGATATCGGCCGTGGTGGCGCCCTGCTGTTCCATGGCGGAGGCGATGCCGGTGGCGATGGTGCGCATGTCATTCACCACGCGGGCGATATTGTCGATGGCCTCCACTGCGCGCTGGGTTTCACGCTGGATGCCGGTGACATAGGACTGGATTTCGTCCGTGGCCTTGGTGGTCTGGCTGGCCAGGATCTTCACCTCCGATGCTACCACGGCGAAGCCCTTGCCGGCTTCCCCGGCGCGGGCAGCCTCGATGGTGGCATTCAGCGCCAGCAGGTTGGTCTGGCTGGCGATATCGGAAATCACCTGGATGATGGAGCCGATATTCTGTGCCGCTTCCGCCAGGCCGCCCATGGTGGCGCTGGTCTGTCCGGCCTCGTGCACGGCGCGTTCGGCGATGTCGGTGGACCGGGTGACCTGCTGGTTCACCTCACCCACGGCAGCGGCCAGTTCTTCGGCGGCACTGGCGATCATCTGTACATTGCTGGTGGTTTCCGATGCGGCCTGATTGACGCCGTCGATCAGGCCGCGACTCTGCTGGGCCATGCCCGCCAGCCCCGAGGAATGATTGCGCACCTTTTCGGACGCATCGACCAGATTGCCGACAATATGGGCCGCCTTTTCCTGGAAATCGGCCAACGATTTCTCTACTGCCACCTGACGGCGCTCCTTGGCTTCCTGTTCCGCCTGCTGGGCGCGCGTCAGTTCCTGTGCCCGCAAGCCATTGCGCTTAAACACTTCCAGCGCCTGGGCCAGCCGACCCATTTCGTTGCGGTCGCCCAGCAGCGGAATTTCAACGGCCAGATCGCCATCGGCCAGTTGACCCATGCGTTCCGTCATGGTGGTCAGCGGTCGGGCGATCGACCGGGCCAGCAGCACCGCCAATCCACCACCGGCCAGCAGGATCCCGGCGGCCAGCAGCAGCATATTCAACAGGATCGCATTGAAGGTGTGGTCGATATCATCGATATAGACGCCCGTTCCCAATGCCCAGTTCCAAGGCTCGAATCCAAGGCTGTAGGTCAGCTTGGGCACATTGACGGCCTCCCCGCCATTCACGCCGGGACGCGGGAAGGTATAGGTGAAGAAGCCACCGCCCTTCTTGGCAGCTTCCACCCCCAGACGCACGGTTTCCACCCCGTCGGCGGTCTTGAAGGCCATACGGTTCTTGCCTTCGAAGTCGCGCTTGGCGTGGACGATGGTGACGCCATCGTAATTATTGACATAGATATATTCGCCATTGCCGAAGCGCAGCTTGCGGATATCGTCGCCAGCACCTTTTTGTGCCTGTTCACGCGTCAATTCACCGGATTGTTCGCGATCATGCCAATTCTGCGCGATGCCACGCACGATGGTGAGGATCTGGGTCAGTTCCTGCTGCCGGTCGTTGACCAGCGTGGTGCGCAGGGTGCGGAGGCCGGAGCCGACAGCCAGTATCAGTGCTATGGCCAGCACCGGCACGAAGAGAAGCAGCCGGTGTGATATTTTCAGGTTGCTCAGCATGATGGCGATTCCTTGTCAGGGGGAGGCTCTTCAGAGAAGGGCGTTCAGGCCACGGCGGTGATGGGGGGCGCCGCTTGTTCCAGCAGGCGGCCCGGCAAGCCCAGTTCGTGCCGGCAGGCGCGGGTATTGCGTTGATAGGCGCCTTCCACACCCAGCGCGTACAGCAACACCCTGTCTTCGGCGGTCACCCCTTCGTTGGTACCGGGACGATAGTGATAACCATCGGCATCCGCCTGATGCAGACCCGGCACCACATAAGCATCTGGTTCGACAGGAAAAATCACCCGGGAGCCTTCGGCATCCAGGCTGTGCAGCGGCCTCCACTCCTGCAGGGCGGCGGCGATGGAATCCTGTCCCAACCCCAGTCGGTTGAACAGGGCAGGAATTGCCAGCAGGGGCTCCCGGGCTGCCTCATAGACATAATGGGTGACGGCGATGCCATAGCGCCGCGCATGGGCTTCCACCCGCAGCGTGTTGAGCGAGGCGCAGACGAAATGCGCCAGCAGCCGCTCACGGTCCAGCCGGCCTGACCATTTGCGCAGCCATGATCCCAGCGACCGTTCCGGTTGGCGGTCCAGGATCACCAGATGCAGCTTCTCGGGCGGATATCCGGCCTCCACCAGCATCTGCGCCGGGATGTACAGGCATTCCGCCAGTGTGTAGGGGCCGGCCACATCTTTGCAAAAAAGATTTCGAGGCGGCGGTTGCCAGGGGCTGACCGGATCACCAGCCAGAAACTGACGCATCAACGCCTTGACCGGCTGGTAATAGGAGGGCAGGCCCGCCGTGCCGAACAGGTTGGCCAGCGCCGTGGATCCGGTGCGCGCCCGGCCCCAGGCGCAGTAAAGGATAGGGAAATCCGCCGCATTCCTGCCGGCGAAACATTTCCGCAAGGCCGCTGCCACCTGGTCTGTCAGGCGACGTTGGCTGGTCTCGGCCTTCTGGAAAAATCCATCGGCCAGCAGTGGTAGATTGTAGAGATCAGGATCTTCCCCCTCTATTCGTGCCGCGAGGGCAGAAAGATCGCCATATGGATTTGAACGCGCGGTCATCATCACCTCTTGGGGCTGAACTGCATACGCGTGTACGAAATTAATGTTTCTATTATAATGGTATTGGTTGTTAGTTAATGCAAACTTAATGGAATAAATTATGAAAAATACACTCCAATGAATATTTATTTATTCAATTCCAAATGCGAGCAGTCCTTAGTGGTATATCGTTCCGATCTATAGGTTTTGTTTCAATATCGGAAACAGGCAACCCTTCTGTTGCCGAACGGCTGTGTCGCTACCTGCGATTTTTAGCGATCGGCAAAGGCTGCTGCGGTTGGGTGTTCGGCGCGGGGTTCTGTGGAACAGGGGTGATATCGCGGCAGCATAGCTTGTTGTGGCGACAGATTTATGGGATGGTGTTCCGCAAAATGAGAGATAGCGAAGCGAACCAGATGACCAGCGTGACCGCCCTCGACAACGGTGCCCATGAAGAGGCAGAGGCCCAGCAGAAGGCCACCCCCAGCGGCAGCCAGACCCTGCTGCGGGGTTTGGACGTACTTGAGGCAGTGGCGGAAGGCCCGATCAGCCTGGCCAAGCTGGCCCAGCGGCTGGACCTGACACGCAGTACCACCCATCGGCTGGCCGCCGCTCTGGTGGAACGGGATTTCCTGGTGCTGACCCCGCGTGAAGGCTATCAGCTGGGGCCGAAGCTGCTGGAACTGGGCTATCTGGCCCAGCAGCAGATGGATATCCCCCGCGTCGCCCGCCCGTTTATCGAGGATCTGGCGGCTGCGACAGAGGATACAGTCCATCTGGGCATCCTGGATGGCGATCACGCGCTTTATCTGGATAAAATCCCCGGTCGTCGCCGTATCGAAATCGGCTCCCGCGTTGGTGAACGCCACCCCATCGCCTCCACCGGTCTGGGCAAGGCCCTGATCCTGGATGAGAGCGAGGGACGCTGGCGGCATTTCTTCGATGACCGCTATGGGGAAAAGGGCGACTGGCCCGTCTGGCAGAAGCGGATGCAGGATTACGCCAATGGCGGCTTCGCCTTCGACCTGGAGGAGAACGAGGACCGTATCCGCTGTGTCGCCGCGCCGATCCGGGGTGCCAATGGCAAGATCATCGCCGCCATCAGCCTGTCGAGTGCAGCGCAATATATGAATGATGCGCGCATGCAGGAACTGGTGGAAACGGTGAGAAGCACGGCCGGTCAGATCAGCCGGGGCATGGGCTGGACGGAAGGTACTGTGCGGCGGCGCTGAATGGTCTTCGTCGTCTGATACCACCCCCCTTGATCGTGACCGATCAAAGGGGGTTTCGTGTTCCCTCAGGTGCCGGGCGCTGCCATCATGCAGCTTGGCTTAAGCGCCCATGGGGGCGCGGGCTGGCGGTCGCCAGCCTCCCGTCTGCCTGAAGGTCAAGCTTCAGGCAGACTGCTATGATACCAACCTCCCTTGATCGTGACCGATCAAGGGAGGTTTCGCGTTCCCTCACACGCCGGGCGCCGCCATCCGGCGGCTTGCCTTGACGAGCGCATGGGCGCCGGGCCGGCAGTCGCCGGCCTCCAATCTGCCAAGGGTCAAACCCTTGGCAGATTGGTATGAGTTAAAAAGGGGGCCGGTTTGGCCCCCTTTTTCATGCTCACTGCAAGTTCACGAACGCGCCGCCATCGACGAGGATGGCGGCACCGGTGACGTACCGGGCCATGTCGGATGCGAGGAAGACGACGGCACCGCCAATATCTTCCGGCTGGCCCAGGCGGCCGAGCGGGATGCGGCCTTCCATATATTTGCGCTTGGCCTCGTCGGCC
>Ga0209373_10000769_pt1 | contig 45042 bp, 35 predicted proteins | sample Higcelweek5metaG_FD_187173 | JGI IMG/M metagenome (GOLD analysis project Ga0209373, IMG submission 187173) | Freshwater pond sediment microbial communities from the University of Edinburgh, under environmental carbon perturbations - High... | ecosystem: Environmental > Aquatic > Freshwater >... | reverse complement strand
CAACCGACCCTGATTCCCTGTTCAGTTTAAATTCAAAACATCTCAATGTATTATCTCATTCCGGAGCAGTTTCATTAAGGGTTCAGTTAACAGAAAACATGTATCTTGATGCATCCAGCTCATTATAACCATCATGGGAAAACACAGCCCCTTTTCCGGCATTGAACAATGGGCAATCCTCCATGATCCTGATCACACTTTCAACGGCATCCATGGCCACCCCACCCTTTGCCAGGATTTGCTGCCCCACTGTCAGGGCCGAATCCAGAACCGTCAGATAGGCCTTCTCCAACTCCGGCGAAAGATTCTCCCTCAAAATAACTCCTGCCCCGCCATGTATTGCAATGGCGTATTTCCCAGTATTCTGCTGTCCGAATGCCCCATTCCCAATAATCACAACCACCACAACCATCACAACCATTACAACTCTTACAACCCTTACAACTCTTCCAACCTTTGTTTCCATCTCATTTTCATTGGTTAATGGGTAAAAGATAAACATTTTTCAGCCAGAATGGTTTTAGAAGAAGTTACGAGTGACGAGTGACGGGAAAATCGATACGCGAGACTCGTTACGCGTTACGCGTGACGCGTAACGAAAAAGATGCAGTTCAAATAAAATGAGATTATTATTCACCATACTACTAATACTGAGCACAATGCCAGAAGTCAGCGGGCAGTCGGCAGGTCATCGGAATGATCTGACGGCGGAGGAGAAACGGGTGATTATCAACAAGGGAACCGAACGTCCTTTCACCGGCAAGTTTACCGATAACAAAGCTAGGGGCATTTACACCTGCAAATGGTGTGATAAGCCATTGTATCGCTCTGATTCAAAGTTAAATTCAAACTGTGGATGGCCCAGTTTCGACGATGAGATTGGTGAAGCGGTTAAACGCATCCCTGATCCTGATGGTATGCGTACCGAGATTGTGTGTGCCAATTGTGGCGGACATCTTGGTCATGTTTTTACCGGTGAGGGATTGACCAAAAAAAATACCCGTCACTGTGTAAATTCAATATCTTTGAATTTCAAACTTTATGATCCGATGGGAAATCATCAAAAAACCGAAACTGCCATCTTTGCAGGAGGATGTTTCTGGGGTGTTCAGCACTTTTTTAACAAAGCTCCCGGCGTAATCAGTTCTGAGGTAGGCTATACCGGTGGCACCAAAGCTGAACCAACTTACAAAGAAGTTTGTTCGCATACAACAGGTCATGTTGAAGCCATACGGGTAACCTACGATCCTGAAAAAACCTCCTATGAAGCAATGGCCCGGCTGTTTTTCGAGATCCATGATCCCACCCAGTCCAATGGACAGGGGCCTGATCTTGGAACGCAATATCTGAGTGAGATTTTTTATTCTGATGAAACACAGAAAGCCACAGCAGAAAAGCTCATCGGAATCCTGAAACTCAAAGGTTTTAAAGTAGTTACACAACTACGTCCGGCATTCATCTTTTGGCCGGCAGAGGAATATCATCAGGAGTATTACGAAAAAACAGGCGGAGTACCTTACTGCCACGGATATACAAAGAGGTTCTGAAATAGGCCTTACTTATCCCTCTTTCTCCTGAATATATTGAAGATTGATTTTTTCTTCTTTTTCTCTTCCTGAACTTTCTCTTTTTCAGGTTCGGCAAGGGTTTTATCTTTTTTGCTGAGCGTCCTGGTTTGTTTTTCAAAATGTGATCTGACTTTTTCGGGCCAGTTATCTTCCTTGAAATCACCGCAATCCAGGGCGCCTGCCAGTTCAACCGGCAATTCGGCAAATGGAGCGAGGAATTCAGACCGTGTAGATGGATCTGATTCTGCTTTTTTCAGAGTGCGGGCTACCAGTGGCAATGCCAGGGTACTTCCGGAGCCTTTTGAGCCACTATTGAAATGGATGGCAGGAGTGGAAGCCCCAACCCGGGTCACCATGACCAAAGCAGGGTTAAATGCACCGAACCAGGCATCGGCATAACTTTGTGAGGTGCCGGTTTTTCCCGCCCAGGGGAATGATACCCCATAAACACTGCGCATAGTTGCACCCGTTCCGCTGCTAACCGCCTTTTGAAGCATGGCACACATCAGGGTGCTGGTTTCCTGACTGATCACCCTATCATCTGAGGCCGTGAACTCATGCTCGTACAGCACTTTTCCGTCGGCGGTTGAAATAGAGGCGATTGCTTCGGGCTCAACCTTAAATCCGCCGTTTGCAAAAGCAGCATAAGCAACGGCCAGCTCATATACGCTGGCCTCGCCGGTGCCCAGTGCAACAGAAGGCGCATTGTACAAGGAGAACGAAAAGCCCATCTTTTCCCAGAGATCGTTGAGTTTATTGAATCCAACACCCATATAAAGGTTGACTGTCGGGATATTCTTTGATTTGGCCAATGCTGCTGCCACAGAGTATTTTCCGCCGGTAGCATTATCATAATTTGAGGGACTCCAATCTTCGAAACCCTCGATTTCAATGGCTTTATTATCGAGGTAATCGCAAGGTTTGACGCCATTTTCGAGGGCAGCGGCATAAACGATCGGTTTAAAGGCAGAAGCCAGTTGCCTCCTGGCGGTAATCTGGTCGTACGGATTGGTATGAAAATCGATTCCGCCAACCCAGGTCTTTATAGCACCCGTGCGGGGCTCAATAGCGAACAGTCCAGCATGAAGCATCACATCATCGATTTCAAGGGTATCATTGATTTCCCGCAGAATTTTCAATCCCGCAGTACTTCTGTACTGATCCCTCAGCTGATCCTGCATGCCATTGAGATGCTCCTGGTATGCCTGTAGCGCAAATCTTTGCAATTTCAGATTCAGCGTGGTTTTGATAACCAAACCATCTTCTTCGAGGTTCCACTCCTTTCCTGTTGAACGGGATACCTGTTGTAGAATTTTTCTGGCATCTTTTTCTACCCGAACCAGAAAATAGTCAGCCGAACCTGATGCCTCGATGTTTGAATAATTGATTTTCAATGGCAAATCGCACAGTCTGTCCGCCACATCCTCTGAAATATATTTATAGCGGGCCATTTGCTTCAGCACCACATTCCGTCTCTGTTTGGAGTTCTCTGGATTCAGATGCGGGTTGTAACGGGTATTGGCTTTCAGCATTCCGATCAATACCGCTGCCTCTTCAACCCGGAGCTGACTGGCCCCCTTGTTGAAAAACCGGTGGGATGCCGCTTCTATTCCATATACATTCTCACTGAACGGAACCGTATTCAGATAAAGTGTCAGTATCTCATCCTTATTGTAAATTTTTTCGAGCCGGTGGGCTACCAGCGCCTCCCTGATTTTATTTACCGGCATAGTAAGAAAACCATATCTCTTCCGGCCGAACATGTTTTTTACCAGCTGCTGACTGATGGTACTCCCTCCGCCCCCATCCGCATCGCTCAAAATTATTGACTTGACCAGCACCCTCATCAAGCTTCTGGCATCGATGCCCTGATGTGCGAAAAACCGCGCATCTTCAGTGGCAATCAGCGCATTCTTAACCTGCTCAGGGATCTGACTAAAGGAAACATTGGTTCTGTTCTGTGCAAAGTATTTACCGATCAGCTCGCCTTCCTCGGCCAAAACGAGCGTGGCAGTCTTGTTTTTATAACCCGCGAGATCATCCGTTTCCGGCAAATCACCCGAGGCACCCAGATAGATGGCAAGCGTGAGCAGTCCCAACAGGCACACCAGGGATACCAGAACAATCAGACCAATCTTGATGACTTTTTTAATCATATTCCAAAGATACCACTTATGACACCTAATCAGCTATTTCAATCTTAACCTTCTTGTTTTTAATCCGCTGATCAGCAACGTTGTGCAACAGCACCTCCATCTTATCTCTTCGGATTGCCGCATAGGAAATGTGATCCAAAACATCAATCAGTCCCAACTCATCTTTACCCAACTGTCCCACCTTGATCAGGAATCCAACGATGTCCATTTTATTCACTTTATCCTTTTTACCTGCACCGATATACAGAGTTATCCAGGCTGGATTTGCCGGTAAATCATAATCCGGCGCTAACCGGAACTCTTCGGGAACCGGATCGATATAATCGGGGAGCGTCTCTTCGGCAGATACGATAATAAACGTTGTACCGGTGGCGTGCATACGTGCTGTTCGGCCATTGCGGTGGATAAAGGCATCCTCTTTTGAAGGCAGATGATAGTGGATGATGTACCGGATTTCAGGGATATCCAATCCCCTTGATGCCAGGTCGGTACTGACCAGAATATTGTTGCTGCCGTTCCTGAATCTGATCAGAACTGCTTCACGTTCCGGCTGTTCCAGCCCTCCATGAAAGTATTCGTTCACCACCGATTTGCTCGTCAGAAAGCTGCTGACCCGTTCAACTGCATCTTTATGATTGCAAAAAATCAAGGTCGATCCGTTATCCAGATTGGAAATCAGTTTTAGCAAGGTTATGAGTTTATCCCGCTCATCTGAAACCACCATTTTGATAGACAGATTGTCATCCTTATCACTTGAAAAATCAAGGTTAATTGGGTTGTTAAGCCTAACAAAATCAGGTATTTCGATGGACTGCGTGGCTGAAGTCAGAATGCGTTTCCGGATCGATCTCACCTTTCTGATAATAAACGACATCTCTTTTTCGAAGCCGAACTCCAGTGATTTATCGAACTCATCGAGCACGAGGGTAAAAATCGTCTCGGTATCGAAATTGCCGCGATCGATGTGATCGGCGATTCTGCCAGGCGTTCCGATCAGCACAGCCGGCGGTTCCGACAGGTTTTTCCGCTCGATGCTCATCGGATGGCCGCCATAGCAGCAGTTAACCTTAAAGTCGGTACCCATCGATTTAAACACCTGTTCAATCTGCAAGGCCAGTTCCCTTGAGGGAGCCAGAATCAGCGCCTGAACGGTTTTAACCTCGGAGCTCAGTTTTTTCGCGAGAGGAATCAGAAACGCCAGTGTTTTACCGGAGCCGGTGGGAGCAACCAACACCACATCTCCCCGTTTGTCAATAGCCTCAATGGAAGCCTTTTGCATCTCATTGAGCTTTTCAATCTTTAAATAGTCCAGTATTCTGGCAACAGATATTTCGTTTTGCATGGGACAAAGGTAACCGAAACAAACGAATGTTAATTTGAATACGCTTTCAATACGGCATTCATTATATCTTTATATCAGCTAAATACTACTGCCATGCCAAGATCAATAGTCCTGTTCTTTTTTATTACCCTGCCCTTTTTTGCTTTTGCAGGCAATGGGAATGCCGGTTTCGATAACTGGTTCATCGACAAAACTATGCGTGTTGATTTTTTTCATTCCGGAACTGCTTCTGAGGAACATTTTTCGCCCGACCGAACCGTTGCCGATGGCATTTGGTCTGGAAGTAAAAAGATATTGCTCGACAAACTGGAAATGGGCCCCTATTTTTTTGAGGTCTATGATCTGAACACTAAAAATCTGCTCTATTCCCGGGGATTTGCCAGTATTTTCGGAGAATGGCAATCGATCCCCGAAGCCGGCGAACAGTGGGGCACCTTTCATGAATCCGTAAGATTTCCCTGGCCGAAAAAGACGGTCACTCTGGTGATCAAAAAGAGGGATAGCGGGAATCAATTCAAAGAGATCTGGTCGATGAACATCGATCCGGCCTCCAGAAAAGTGAATCCCACTGAAAGAAGTCACCCGGAAAAGGTGGATGTGGTTCAGGAAAAAGGAGCAGCAGCCGAAAAGCTGGATATCGTGTTGCTGGGCGACGGATATGCTGCAAAGGATATGGAAAAATTCAGGAATGACGCCAAACGGATGTCGGAGATTCTGTTGTCGGCCGAGCCATTCAAGAGCCATCGCAACGACATCAATATCAGGGCCGTTGAAACTCCGGCCGCTGAATCCGGAGTATGCAAGCCTCATCCCGGAGTTTACAAACGCACGCCACTGTCAGTTCAATACGGAGCCTTCGATTCAGAAAGATATGCGCTCACTTACGACAATAAAACCGTTCGGGATGTTGCATCGGCGGTTCCCTATGACTTCATGGTGATCATGATCAATGAACGAACTTATGGCGGAGGCGGGATTTACGGTTTATACACGACCGTTTCGGTGGATAACAAATTTGCTCCCTATATCATGGTGCATGAGATGGGCCACCACATGGCCGCTCTGGCTGACGAATATTATACCTCTTCGGTATCGTACGAGATACCTGAAATCAAAACCGAGCCGTGGGAAAGAAACATTACGGCACTTTTCGACAAGAATAATCTCAAATGGAAAGACCTTGTCGTAACTGGTACACCTGTTCCGACTCCCTGGAACAAGGAGGAATTCGACCAATTCGGATACCGCATCCAGAAAGAACGCGATAGTCTCCGTGCAGCCAAAGTGCCCGAAGAAGTAATGGAAGCGCTGTTTCAGCGGCAGTATGATCAGGAAGATCGGTATTTCAGTCGTGAAAAATACCGCACCCAGGCAGGAGCCTTTGAAGGCGCGGGATATATGGCAAAAGGATTATACCGTTCGCAGATCGACTGCATCATGTACAGCCGGCATCTCGTGTTCTGCAAGGTCTGCCAGCGAACGATTGCGGATGTGATCGCGCAGTATACAGAGTAGGGGCAGAAAAGGGCTTTCATAGGCCTTCACGGTAAGGGACGGGGCCCCCACCCCCGCTTTCGCGGGGGTGACAGAGAAAGCCTGCGCGGGGGTGACAACGCTTCGAGGGTGATGTAGTGAAGCTTTGCTCTGGCTCCTGTCATCCCGACGCAAGTCGGGATCTCGTCACGCTACTCTGAGTCCGCCAGAAGCGCCCTTGCATTGCTCCGAGTTATGCTGGAGAACGCTACCAAGAGCCTTCGTGTTATGCAGGGGAACGCTCTCAAGAACCTTCGCTGTAAGGGACGAGGCCCCGCCCCCGCTTTCGCGGGGGTAACAGAGAAAGCTTTCGCGGGGGTGACAACGCTTCGAGGGTGATGTAGTGAAGCTTCGCTCTGGCTCCTGTCATCCCGACGCAAGTCGGGATCTTGTAACGCTACTCCGAGTCCGCCAAGGTGACAACGCGCCGGGGAGAATTATTTGCATTATTGAACACTGTTCATTATATTTGCACTGTTCATTTTTTATAACAGTGCTAACAATGGAAAAGAAAGAAATTCAGGAACAGCGGATGAGGGGTTACTTCATTCAGTCCACAAAAGAATTGCTGAAAGGCGAAGGGTTAAAAAGCTTAAGTGTCAGAAAGATAGCTGATCATGCCGGGTATTCATTTGCCACAATTTATCATTATTTCAAGGATGTTCAGGAGCTGATATTTCTGTGCGTTCAGGATTTTCAGGAGGAGTGCCGCGAGATGGTTGAGTCGGGAACGGCTGATCAATTACCCGGACAAGAGCGCATCATTAAAAAAGCTTCTCTGTTTATGCGATATTTTGTCGAGTATCCAGGAATCTTTGAGCTGCTCTATCTTGAAAGGATGACTGATATTGAGCTGAAGCAACCGGTTTCAGAGCTTATCTATTCTTTCATGGCCCGGCTATGTCAGCCGGATTGGGAATCCTGTGTTCAGGAAAAGACGTTTTCAGCGGAAGAGGCAATCGCTCGCCAGACCGAGTTAAACTATGCCATTACCGGGATGTTGCTGCACTACATCAACCGGCGTCAACCGGTAACTTACGATGAGTTTTTGTCGATTTCCGCAGCTCAGGTTGAACGGATTGTTCGATTAGACACTGTGCAACGGATTCCGAGAAATCCATCACCGGGATATCCGAAACCGGGCTGAAACTCTTTTTACAAAGCGGACATGCGGTGATCAGTACATCGGGCTTGCCTGCTGACAGGTCGTTCATGGCTCCTCTGGCAACAGCTCTCCGGGTTGCCAGAGTCAGTCCGGGTCCACCCAGGCTGCCCCCGCAGCAAAGTCCTTCGATATCAGGGGTAACATCTTTCAGATAGAGTTTTGACAATAATTCGCGGGGTTCATGAGTCACACCCGATCCTCTTCCGAGCTCACAGGGTTCATGATAGGCAGCATTTAGTTTGCTTTGATCCACCTGTATCCGGTTCCATTCGATCAACTGGAGGATATACTGGGTATGATGAAGCACCCGAATACCCGGAAGATCATAGTCTTCATTAAATATCCGGTAGCAAATGGGGCAAGAGGTCACCAGCAACTCTGCTCCTGATGCCAGAAAATCTTTCTGCAGCTGTTCCTTAATCCGGTTGGCACCATCGGTTTGCCCCGCCAGTTTCAGTGGACGGCCGCAACACGCCCGGCCATCAGAATCATAAAACTGCCAGGATGAACCTGACTGATCAAATATTTTGGTCATCGACCGGATGATCGAAGGGGTCAGATGTGTCATACATCCGGCAAAGTAGAGAATCCGGTGCGACTGGCCATTCCGTCCGTTCATGCCGATCAGATTGGACTTTGTTCCGAAAGACAGATCAGCCCGGCTGTTTTGCCGGATCGGCATCAGTTCCAGTCCGACCGGGCAAGCCTTTTCGCAGCGGCCGCATTGCATACAGTCCCACTGAACATCAGAAGGTTCATTATGCCGGATCGTTTTTACAAAGTAGCTGCTCTGAATCTTTCGGCCGGGCAGTGCATCGGCTAATTGGCAGGGGTCGATACAAACTCCGCAAGAGGAGCAGGCCCGCAATGAAAGGTCGGTGTATCCGGGAGATTCCTTGGATACCCGGATGCCATATTTGCGTAAAAAAATCAGCACTGGTTCTGAAGGAATGTGAAAATACCGGGTAAATGGCAGCGTGAAAAAGAAAGCCATCAACACAAACGAATAGGTCCACCATAATGGAAGTACCAAAGGATCAAGGTTGATAAATGAAGCAAACAATGATCCCAGTGATCCGGTAAGAAAACTGCCCGATCCATTTGCGCCGCAGGTAGCGCTTTCAGCCAGGAGGCGTATCGGAAAGATAAGCCAAAGTGCCGTCAATGCAATTCGGTCGGCCGGACGTTGACGGGTAGTCCGCTTCATTCCCAGGCGAATCGAGTGAAATCGTTTGTATATGGCGAAAGCCAGTCCGCTCAGCACAAACAGAAGGAATAGATCCATCCAGAAAGCAAATCCCGGAGTGTAAGCTCCTTGCGGGAAAGTGGGCCCTGGTTCGAAAAAGCGCCAGAAAACCGAAACGTATATCGGTTTAAACAGGCGGCTGGTGTAGTAAACCGATTCGATATTCCCGATCAGAATCAGCATAAACCAGCCAAAAGCCAGGCTCATGTGCATATATCCCAACCGGACGTTTACGCCGAAAATCTTTTTATGAAGGAGCGATTCCCTGACCACTTCGCCCAGTGCTTTCCAGGTCTTTTTTGAAAAAATATTATTCGTCAGCAGCTCTTTGTCGCTGGCAGAAAGTCCCTCGATCCAGCGGATAACCTTGTACAGAAAGAACGTCCCGACAAACGACATCCCTGCTGTAAACAGTAAAACAAAAGGATCAAACGGATGGAATATTCTCTCTAACATAGTGTTTGGTCTTTTGCATGATCTGAATTGAAAGGTACCGGGTTGGGATACCACGGGGGCAAACCAGCTGACATTTGCCACAAAGCAGGCATGAACTTAGAGTTGACAACTCTTGAAGAGTTGGCAACTCTAATCTAATTTGGTAGTGCAGCTTCCTGAAGTTCAGCCCTCCATTTTGTCCGGATGGACAAGTGGCAGCGCAGGAACCACAGTTAATGCAAGCGCTCCAGGCGTTGACAGCATCCTTGAGTTCGCTGGCCAGAGAGGTATCTGCGTGATCCAGATCGATCTGCCTACCCCCTCCCTGAATGTCAAATCCAAAATTTCTTTTGCCAGCCATCACCTCTATCTGTTTATCAAATATTGTAATGCTTCAGTAGCGGCCGCCTTTCCGGATGCAGCGGCTTCAGGAATACTCATCGGACCGCCACAGGCACCTGCCATGAATATACCTGGCTGCCCGTCAAGACGATGTCCGGTAAATGCATTTGCTGCCTTCAGAAATCCGGTCTCCTGATCGGTACACTGATGATCAGCCACCTGAACCTGTGTGCATGACGGAACCATACCAATCAGCAGTACCACCCAGTCGACGGTAATTTTCAACGGTCGGCCCATCAGGGTATCCTCGGCTTTCAATACGATTCTATGTTGCTGATTTTCTGATGCTTCTGACACCCGACCCCGAATAAACTGAACCTGATGTTTTTCCTGAGCCTCCCGGTAAAGCTCTTCATACCCGCTTCCGAAGGCCCGTAAATCGATATAAAAATTGACTACCCGGCATGACGGGAACAATTCCCTCATTTCGATAGCCTGTTTAATTCCTGTAACACAACACAAACGACTGCAATAGTTGATGCCGATCTGCTGATCGCGCGATCCCACGCAATGTACAAATGCAATATTTGCCGGGGCTTCACCATCAAATTTCAGGGAATCCGGATTGGTTTTCAGTTTCTGCTCCAACTCGGGAGACGTAATCACCTGATTGTACATTCCATATCCAAATTCCTCCTTGTTCCGGGCATCGAAAAAGTCGAAGCCGGTGGCCACAATTACGGAGTCAGCACTACCAACAGTCTCGTGATCTGACATCAGCACCAACCGTCCGTTATTTTTTTCTATATGATTGATTGCTTTGCCAAAATGTTTGTGAATCCGGGCAGTTCCGGTTAGATTATCAAATTCCTGCAGAACATTCATGGCTGAGGTCCGGTCAGGGAACAGCTGATAGTAATCATTCAATTTTCCGCCGATCTGGTCCGCTTTATCGTACCAATCGACATCAATTCCAAGTTCAGCGGCAGTAACAGCTGCTGAGATGCCCGCAGGTCCTGCTCCGATCACCGCTATACGATGGTTTTCGTTTTCTAGCATACGTGTTGGTTAATCAATTCAGGTTCACCAATCAGATTTCCCTGCCTGTCGGTATATTTCAGGTCGGGATTATATTCGACTCCGATTTTATCAAGTAATGCTTCCACGGGAACCTGATGGGTTTGCAATCCAATCTCCCATGGATCATATCCCAGAACCAGTCCGGCCAGTTCCTCATGGGTAAATACGGGGATCTTATTGCCGCAAGTGCCATATACGGCTCCTTCGGTTTCCTCGAGGGTATATTGCCAGCGGTCGAGAAACATGGAACAACCCGGACAATTTGCGATAATCAGATCGGGTTCATAAGGTTTCATCGATTCCAGCTTGATTTTTGATTGCGAAATGGAATATCCCCGGTTTGGCTGAACCAGATAATTCCGGAATCCGAATCCGCAGCAGTGCCGCCTCTCCGGGTAATCCACCGTTTGTCCGCCCCATGCGGTAATCAGTCCGGTAAGAACCTGAGGAAACTCAGATCCCCCCACTCCTCTTTCAGGGAAAGTCTTGGCATAATGACAACCAATATGGTCAACCACTTTCAGGGGCTCGCCGGTAGTTTTATTGATCAGTTTATATTTTGCGATCGAAGCAATTTCATTCCGGTATTTGTAAAGGATATCCGAAGCATGCACCATATTTTCAGGCTCCTCAAATGTTCGCCCGGTAGCTTCCATCAAATATCCGGCAATCTTTTCCTTGAGTTCCGGCTGATGTTTCCACATGTCGAGCACCTCCGAATAGAGTCCGAATGAGGTAACACAGGAAGCGATCATATTCCGGTATCCCTTCTCCTTCATCAGGGCAAACTGACGGGCGATAACGGTCATGGTCGTTTCAAGGGGAACAACATCGGTATGGTAGCCAATACCGGTGCAGGTGGTATGTTCGGCATCTTCAAAAACTGTTTTTCCCAATTTGTTCTTGAGTATATCGATAAACAGGTTTTCTGCGCCGGGAAAAAAGTTCTGACGTATGCAGCTTCTGACATAGAAGTAGTTATCGTCGGCTATCTCTTTCTGATAATCTTTCCAGTATTGTTTCATTTTGCTGCTCCGTCTTCAATTTTTCTCCAAAGTTCCTTACATCCGGTAACGTCAAAAATCCGGTCCAATTCACCCAGGGCCTTCGGACTGATTTTTCTCAGCAAACCGGGACCCTCTTTGTCGTACCCGGTATCAAAACGGCTGTACACCTGATCTGCATTGGTCGACATCCACTCCCACACGGGCCCCTGTTCGGGATGCACGGCCGGATCAACACGGGTAGGATGAATGCAATATCCGGTTTCCAGAATATTATGGCCGATGCCCCTTTTCAGAACCAGTTGTTGCAATCCCAGTCCTGATTTGGCAAAGAGCCCGGAATTGATTGATACAGTGCGAAGTATCTGGATAAGTATTCCCGGAACATTGCCTCTCGGGCAGCGCGGTTTGCAGCTCATGCACTGTCCGCAATACCAAATCAAATCGGAACTGATAATCTCAGTCAGGGTAGTTTCATCGCCTTCCCGAACCAGATTAACAATCTTTCTGGGGTCATAATCGAAGTAACCTGCAGCAGGGCAGATTGCAGTGCATACACCGCAATTCAGGCACGACCGGCATGATTCGTCATAACGGGGATCCGCCTGGATCTGCCTGAGGATTTCCATGTTGTTCATCAGTTAACAAAACTACAACAGGGCACCCTCATTCGTAAGAGAATGAATACCGAATCGAAATGGTATAAATACGTAATTGTTACATCTCCACCAGTTTCTCCTTGATGGCGTAAACTACCAGGCTGGCGGTATTTCTGCAGCCTGTTTTCAGCAGGATATTTGCACGGTGACTGTCAACGGTGCGTTTGCTCAGGCAAAGGGAATCGGCGATCTCCTGTGTCGACATTCCCTTGCAAATCAGCAATATAATTTCTTTCTCCCGATCCGACAAAGGAGAATCCGGAGTCATTTCTTCAGGAGCGTTTTTCAGGGAATTTACAAGATTCATTAAAAGTTCCCTCGAAAAATAGTTGCCGCCTTCCGCTACGGTTTCAAGCGCCATTTTCACTTCTGTAAAATCAGAGTTTTTGAGAAGGAATCCCTTTACCCCGGCATCCACCATCTTAAAATAGTAGTCCTGCTCACCGAACATGCTTAGCGTAATAATCTTTAAATCCGGATATTTCATCAACGCCTGCCTGGCAGCTTCGATTCCGTCCATTTCAGGCATTGCAATATCGAGCATCACGATATCCGGTTTATTCTGGTTCAGCAGATTCAGGAATTCCACACCATCAGAGGCTTCTCCGGCAACTTCAAAATGGTTCAAAGTATCAATAAGCATCCGCAATCCTTTTCTGAACAGCTTATGATCATCAACAAGCATTACCCGGTATTTCATATCTTCTTATTTGCTTTTACCCGGATAAAAACTCTGAGTCCCAATCCGGGTTTCGATTCAATTTTTAGTTCGCCTTTCAATGAATTGATCCTTGAGCGGATATTAGTCAATCCTGCTCCGTCCCTGGCCTTGTCCTTCATTGTCCGGTCGGCTTCAAATCCAATGCCGTTATCCTGATATTCCAATAATAATTCATTATTTATATAATTCAGTGATATTCCCGCGTGTGCAGCTTGTGAATGCTGGATCGTATTATGAATCAATTCACTGGTTACACGGTATATTACCACTTCAACATTCTCATCGAACCGCTCACTCTTCAGGGTGGTCTGGAAATCGATTTCCAGCTGCCCGGTCTGATTAACCTTTTGCACATAATTAATGAGTGCACGGATCATTCCAAAATTAGCCAAAACATGCGGACTAAGATTATCCGAGATATCTTTTAAACTCCGGATGGCCTCATCAACCGTTTCAGAAGCATTACGGATGATCGTAATACTCTGTGGATCTGTGGTATTAAGATGCTCGAGCGTCGATACCGACATTTTCACGGCGCTGAGCAAGGGCCCCATGCCATCATGTAAATCCTTGGCAATCCTGGTTCTTTCAGCCTCTTCAGTCTGGATTATTGCCGACAGAAATCGTTTTTCGGTTTTCCGGCGTTCGTTCTCAACCTTTTTCATGTAATTGAATATCTGCTGGATCAGATACACCCCGGTAGCAAAGCAAACTGAAGTCACTACGCCCATCCAGATATAGAGTTCCCTGAAATAATCTGGTTTCAGGTCGCTGACATAGGGAACCAGTTCAATACATCTCAGAATCACCATCAGCAGAAATCCGATAGTAATAAGAATCCATGACAAAGCATATTTTGTTACACTGAACAATTTAAGTGCGATTCCAGCTGCAATCAACTGTAGCACAATGGATAGAGCAAGAAGAATTTTCAGCATGGCTAAACAGTTTAGTGACCAAAGGTAGTCAAGCTTGGGCAAGCGTTAATCAAAATGTTCAATCATTTCCTTTAACCTGTTTAACTTTAAACTGAAATATTAACTTTGCCTTTATCGTTCACCTTTGAAAACTGACTGATGAAAAAATACTCCCTGCTGCTCGCCGGTTTATTAACGGTAGCCCTTTGCATGACCTGGCAATCTTGTAAGAAGGAAAACCAACCTCCTGTAGCTCAATTCTCTATCGATCCTACAACCGGTAATGATCAAACCACTTTTAACATGGATGCTTCGGGTACCAGCGATCCAAACGACGAGGCAGATGCGTTGGTCATCATGTGGGATTATGATGGGGATGGCAATTTTGACACCCAATATGCCACCCGCAAAAACGGTGATCACAAATACGCCAAAGCCGGTAGTTATTCCGTGACGATGGTAGTAAAAGATCCCCGTGGGTTGACCGATACTATGGCCGTTTCACTGGTAGTAACCAGTTCGAATCTTCCTCCCGAAGTTCCGTTTGATCCTCAGCCGGCTGACGGGTCCACCGTTTTATCAGTTAATCCCTGGATGAGATGGGGAAGCAGCGATCCTGAAGGGGATCCGATGTTTTTCACCTGCTTTTTCGGAAAAACCAATCCACCCGAGCAACTCATTCCCAGTCAGATGTTAGGAACTTTTACCGGTGGCGAGCTGGAATATGGCACCACCTACTATTGGAAAATCAGGGTCCGCGACTCCAAAGGAAACATCACCATGGGTCCGGTTTGGAGCTTCACTACATACAATCTGCATTTCATGACCATCAACGATTCGCGCGACGGCCAGACTTACAAGGCTGTCCAGATGGGCGATGCCTGGTGGATGGCTGAAAACCTGCGCTATGATGCCGGACAAGGAAGCTATTGTTATGACAACAATTTAGCCCGTTGCCAGACTTACGGACGGCTTTACAACTGGGATGCAGCGATGAAATCGTGCCCTGCCGGATGGCACCTGCCATCGATCAAGGAATTTGAAACCATGATCAATCTGAATGGCGGAACGGAAGTTGCCGGAACCAAATTGAAGGATAACCTTAAAGAGCTCTGGAAGGATAGCGCCATTGAACCTACCAATGAAGTTGGCTTCAGCGCATTACCGGCAGGCCGCAGATATGATTCAGGATTATATGCCGGACTCGGATATTACGCTCAGTTCTTTGCCTCAACTGAATACAACAGCCGCGAAGCCTACAACATGACCATCGGCTATGATTACGCCAACACGTTTATTTACAACTACAAAAAGGATTACGCGATTTCAGTTCGCTGCGTAAAGGATTGATAATCAATCTTCCGACATTTCTTTCATGAACTCACGGTATTTTGAGAATACGCGGGCTTTGCTCACGCACCCGACGTATTTCCCATGATCCAAAACAACCAGTATATATTTTTCGGAGGCCTGAAATTTCTGGGCAATCTGTTCAACAGAATCGCTTATTTCAACCACATATTCCGGATAATACATCAGGTCGGAACACCGCATGGTTTGATAGAGTTCTGTCTTAAACATGATGGGTCTCAGTCGTTCCATGATGATCAATCCCATAAACATCCCCGACAGATCCAGTACCGGAAACACGTTACGGGTAGATTCAGAAACCACCGTAATGAGTTCTCCCATAGTCTGATCCGGTGAAACAGTCTTTATTTCATGTTCAATCAATCCTTTGATATTCATCCTGGTCATGGCAGCCTTATCCTTGTTGTGGGTAATCAACTCCCCGCGTTTTGCAAGCCGGCGGGTATAAACTGAATGAGGGTCAACCAGATTGGCAGTGATATAGGCAATGGCAACCGTGAGCATTAAAGGGATAATCAGCACATATCCGCCGGTAATCTCGGCAATCAGAAACATGGCAGTCAGAGGCGACCGCATGACGCCCGACATCACTCCTGCCATGCCTACCAGCGTGAAGTGTACTTCAGAAACATTCACCATTCCGATATTGTTGAGCAACCTGGCCAGAAAGAATCCGCTCAAACCGCCCAAAAACAGGCTGGGAGCAAATACACCGCCCACCCCGCCGGCTCCGGTGGTTACGGCCGTAGCCACCACTTTTATCAGGATGATGCACAAAATGGCTCCCAGAAATATCCACTGATCATTGATTTTACTAAACCACCAGCTATTGGCGAGAACCTCGCCGGGATTTCCGTTCAGTAAACTGTGCAGTGCACCATACCCCTCACCATAGAGCGGAGGAAACAGCACAATCAGAATAGCCAATACTACCCCGCCAATCAGCCATCTAAGCCAAATTGACTGAATCTTGCCCATCTTACCCTCGATCTTGCGTAATCCTGCATTGAAATAAATCGATATAAGTCCCGAAAAGATACCCAGGAGTAAAAATGGAGGCAATTCCGAAACGGTAAAAATATCGTTCAGGGAATAGGAAAACAATACCATATCGCCCATCAGCAGCCAGGCAACAGAAGTTGCCGTGACCGCTGAGATCATCAGCGGCAGCAGGGATGCCATGGTCAGGTCGAGCATGATCACCTCAATCGCAAACAGAACACCGGCAATCGGGGCCTTAAAAATTCCGGCCACGGCACCGGTTGCACCACAGGCCAGCAACAGGGTAATCGATTTATAACTGAGATGGAATTTTTGCCCCAACCAGGATCCAACCGCCGAACCGGTCAGAACGATCGGCGCTTCAAGCCCGACCGATCCGCCGAAACCGACCGTTAATGTACTGGCAACCATCGAGGTATGCATATTATGTGGCCTCAGCCGGCTGTTCTTTTTGCTTATGGCAAACAAAATGTTGCTGATCCCATGTGAAATGGAATCCTTGACCAGATATTTCACATAAAGCACCGTCAGCAACAAACCGATGACCGGATAAAGAAGATAGAGCCAGTTAGCTTCGGAAATGCTGAAGCCACGGGTCAATAACAGGTTGGTGAAATGGATGCCGGTTTTTAACAGTACGGCTGCCAATCCGCTGAGTAAACCCACTACAATGGCCAGCAAGTATACCAATTCACGATTTCCAAGCCTGCTTTTCAGATATCCGACAAATCTTTCACTCATTCGTTATTTTTCTGCTTTATACCTTTTCGTTAATCTTCGCTCCACTTTTTCAAAAGCTGCCGGTACGATGAAAACAACCGTGCCCTGGAAATAAATCCGACATAATGTCCATTATCCAGAACCGGAATATTAAAATCGCTGGATTGGTTGAATTTGAGCGCCACATCCTCCATGCTTTCGCCCGGTATGATGGTTACCCTCGATTTGGTCATCAGATTTCGTATGAATACCTGATCGTACAGTTCCGTTTTAAACATGATATCCCGCACATTATCCATGTTCAGGGATCCGTAATAATTATTTTCATCATCCACTACCGGGTAGATATTTCGTTTTGATACGGCTATCACCTTTACCAGGTCGCCGAGTGAGGCATCCAGCTTTATCGGGGAAAAGTTGGTCTCGATAAGCTTGTCAACCTTCATCAGCGACAGCACAATTTTGTCCTTATCGTGGGTAAAAAGCTGTTTACGCCGGGCCAGGTGAATATGATAAAAAGATACCGGCTGAAACAACCGGATGGTGATGTATGACATCCCGGCGGTGATCATTAAGGGCATGATCAGATTATAGGCCAGCGTGATCTCAGCCATCAGAAAAATGCCGGTAAGCGGGGCATGAAGAACAGCTGCAAACATTCCTGACATCCCGACCAGCGCAAACAGCACCAGCGAAACCTGTGAATCGAACAGATAATTGTAGGTAGAGCCAAACAGGAGGCCAACGGCCATCCCGGTAAACAGGCTTGGCGCGATGATTCCGCCGACCCCTCCGGCCGATAGGGTCAGGGCCGTAGCAATAACCTTCATCAGGATCAATACAAGTAAAATCAGTATTGTTGTGCCCGCTTCACCCGCAAAGGTAAAATAGCCGGTATGTTCAAAAAGGAATCCGAGGTCGCCGTTCAGGGCCCGGTTTATCGAGTCATAACCTTCACCGTACACACTGGGGAACATAAAAATCACTCCGCCAAGCAAAATGGATGCGATAAACCAGCGTGTCCATTTCGAGCGAATTTTTGCGAACCAATCCTCCATCCCTACGATCACTTTGGTGAAACAGAGTGCGGTGATTCCGGTTAATACACCCAGTAATAAAAAGAGTGGAACCTCCTTTAGCTGAAACACTTCGGCAATTTTCAGTGAAAGAAGTACATCCTGCCCCAGAAAAAGGTAGGATGTCAGAGTAGCGCTGACTGCAGCTACCAGTAAAGGAACCAGTGAGGAGAGTGTCAGATCGAGCATCAGCACCTCAATGGTAAAAATGATTGCCGCGATCGGCGCTTTAAAAAGGGAAGCCAGCGCAGCAGTGACTGCGCAACCGATCAATAGTATCACCTGTTTGTAATTCATGTGCAACAGCTGCCCCAGATTGGAACCGATTGCGCCTCCGGTCAGGATGGCCGGTCCTTCCAAACCGATCGATCCACCGAAACCCGCTGTCAAAGTACTCGTCAGGGCTGAAGAAAACATGTGGTGCGGCTTAATGGCCCCTTTAGTTCCCGAAATCGCGTGCAGGATGACGGGTATGCCTAATCCGATCCTGACCTTCAACACATGATTGACCAGAAAGACAACCAAAGCAATTCCAACTGCCGGATAAACAACCAAGAGGTATTGGTGCATTTCCGCGGAAAAACCTTGTGTCAGCAGAGTCCGGATCAGGTGAACCGCATTTTTCATTATTACCGCGGCCAATCCCGAGAACAGCCCGATAAATATGGCAGTTACCAGAAAGAAATTCCGGTTCGATACCTTCCGTATTCGCCAACGCAGAAATCTAACCAACAGATTATATCGTTTCTTACTCTTTTGCACCATATCCAATTATAGAAAGCGCTAAAGTTAGCCGTTGTAAAATTAGGTTAGCCTCATTTAGCCTATTTTTTAAAATGCGCCACCCGCCAATTCATTGGGAATCCATATCTTTAGCCCATAATTAAATTTAGTATAATTCATTGGTTATGAAAAGAGATGACGAAGTTTTTAATCTGATTAAACTGGAGCAGGAAAGACAACAGAACGGAATTGAGCTGATTGCCTCCGAAAATTTTGTAAGTAACCAGGTACTCGAAGCCATGGGCTCAGTGCTGACCAACAAATATGCCGAAGGATATCCGGGGCATAGATATTATGGCGGATGTGAAGTGGTTGATCAAACCGAACAGCTGGCCATCGACAGGTTAAAAAAATTATATGATGCCGAATATGCAAATGTGCAGCCCCATTCAGGAGCGCAGGCAAACATGGCTGTTTTGCTCACAGTATTGAAACCGGGCGACACCTTTATGGGCCTCGACCTATCGCATGGCGGTCACCTTTCACACGGCTCGCCGGTGAACAGTTCGGGTATTCTCTATCGTCAGGTATCTTACGGGGTTAAAGAAGAGACCGGTCGGGTTGATTATGAAATGATGGAAGAAGTTGCCCTCCGTGAAAAACCGAAAATGATCATTGGCGGGGCATCGGCTTACTCCAGGGAATGGGATTACGAACGGATGCGTGCTATAGCTGATAAGATCGGAGCTATTCTGATGATCGACATGGCACACCCTGCCGGACTGATTGCAGCAGGTTTACTGAACAATCCGGTAAAATATGCACACATTGTCACCTCTACAACGCATAAAACACTCCGTGGCCCACGTGGTGGAATCATTCTGGTTGGAAAGGATTTTGAAAACCCATGGGGCATTGCCACCAAGAAAGGTGAAATCAGAAAAATCTCTTCACTCTTAGATTCTGCAGTATTCCCGGGCATTCAGGGCGGACCGCTGGAACATGTTATCGCCGCAAAGGCTGTTGCTTTTGGTGAAGCACTAAGCCCCGAATTCACAATTTATCAGGCCCAGGTTAAAAAGAATGCATCCGTTATGGCCCAGGCATTCATGAGCAAGGGTTACAAAGTGATTTCAGGAGGAACTGATAACCACAGCATGCTGATCGATCTGCGGACCAAAGTTCCGGAAATCACTGGAAAACAGGTGGAAAATGCATTAGTGAAAGCAGATATTACGGTAAATAAAAACATGGTTCCATTCGATTCCCGCTCACCATTCCAGACTTCCGGTCTGAGAGTCGGTACCCCGGCTATTACCACCAGGGGATTGAAAGAAAGTCAGATGGAAATCATTGTAGACCTGATCGACAGGGTTATTACCGATATTGATAATGAAAACCTGATCATGAAAACCAAGAAAGAGGTTAATGCCATGATGGGCGGATTGCCGATGTTTGCTTCGTAGCAACTTATTACTGCAGAGACGGATAGGTGTCCGTCTCTGCTTTTTCTCCTCACCTAAAACCTAAAACCAATGAAATCAAAAAAACTACTCCTTTTTTCAGGTGTCGTCACCATTGCCGCCATCAGTGTTTTTATGCTTACACGCACCCAAAAACCGGATGTTCGCTCGGATTATGAAAAGTTTCTGGTTTCGGAATATAAAGGTTTGCCCAAAGGAGAACCCACCAAAAGTAAGGAATCAGGAAAAGAGGAAGCTGACCGACCTGACCAGGCCGCATTCCAGGAGTATGTGAAAACCATGGATCCTAAGCTAAAGGCAGTACCGGGTGAGCGCATATTGGCAGCCAACCGGGTGACTGATGCCCTCGAAAGTCTGAAATCCGGGATGAATGAACTAACCTGGATGGCCCATCCGACCAATATGGGAGGTCGTACCCGAACCCTCATGTTTGATCCGAATGATGCAAGCAAAACAAAAATCTGGGCCGGATCGGTCACCGGAGGTCTGTGGTACAATACGGATCCCAATGCAGGCGAACCCTGGACTCCGGTCAATGATTTCTGGTCGAATCTGGCAATCAGTTGTATGACCTATGATCCCAATAACACGCAAACTTTTTATATAGGTACGGGTGAAAGCCAAACCGCCATGATCACCTATCGTGAATCATCGGGCCACGGCACCGGCATTATGCGGTCGACTGACGGTGGCCAAACCTGGAACCCGATGCCATCCACACTAAACTGGCCTTATATTACGGATATCCTCGTACGAAATGAATCAGGAGTGAGTGTCATATACGCAGGCGTGGTTTCCGGAATTTACAAGGGCGTCACGCACCAGGCGACCCCTACTAACGGACTCTACCGCTCGACAGATCATGGCGATACCTGGACACAGGTTCTCCCTAACATTCCGGGGAAAAACTATTCTTATGCACCTTCTGATATTGAGACCAATGCTGACGGCACCAGGATATTCATCGGAACCAGTTATGGAGTATTAGCCGATGGAACTGACAATGACCGGTCAGGTGCAGCCTGCATTCTGGTTTCCGCTGACGGATTAAGCTGGACCGTGAACAGTAGTTATCAGCAAAAAATATTGGCCGAAACCGTTAATAATTATCCTGGTCGGGTGATGCTGGCAAAAGCTCAGTCAAACGCCAACATCGTCTATGCAATAGTTGCATCGGGTTATGTCAGGCCTGACGGTTTCATCGGATATGGATGTCAGTTTCTGTTAAAAACCACCGATAAAGGGACTACCTGGTCAGAACTCAACATCCCGCTTGCTTTTGCTCCGTTAGCCTGGCATGCTTTTGCGATTGCTGTTAATCCGGTAAATCCCAATGTAATATGGTTAGGCGGAATGGACACTTACCGGACGACAAACGGAGGAACCTCCTGGGTAAAACAATCCGATTGGGTTGGAATGTATGGGAACGGTTCCGATGATTATGTTCACGCAGATATTCATGTGATTCAATATAAACCGGGATCTGACAGCGAATTGTATATCGGTACCGATGGTGGGGTTTTCGGAACCCGAACAGCCAGTGCACCAGATGCAAACATGAAGTTTTTTGAAGTGGCCAACAATTACAGCACCCTGCAATATTATTCCTGCGCCATGCATCCAGAGGCCGGATCCATTCATTATATTGGTGGTTTGCAAGATAATGGGACCATGTTTTACAAACGCGGTAAAACCCCCACTTTTACCGATATGCTGTCGGGTGGTGACGGAGCGCTCTGTTTCATCGATCAGGATCAGCCCTCTATTCAGATCACAACTGTTTATCACAATGCCTTCTATCTATATTCCGGAGCCATGGAAAGTGATCCTCAAAGCGCAGGATACAAGAATTTGGGAACCGGCACCTTTGTTAATCCGATGGATTATGACTGGAAGGACAATTTCCTTTTTGCAAACGGAGCCAATGAGCAGCTTGAGAACCTCAACCGACTGCATATTCTGTCAGTATCAGCCAACAGCATTACGGGAAGCTCTACCGGGATTCCGCTTGCCACACAGTCGGGTGTACCCTATTCCAATATTAAATGGGCTGAAACATCCACGGCTCGCAATCCAACTATTTTTATCGGCACAGAATCGGGAAAGCTATTCAAATATACCGATGCCCTGAATGACGGATTGCTTTCAGAACTTACCGCAGATGAATTTCCCACGGCCAACATCTCCTCAATCGATGTTGCCGGATCAGCGGACACTTTGCTGGTCACCTTCTCAAATTACGGCGTAAGTTCCGTTTGGCTGACCGTAAATGGCGGTGCCAATTGGAGGAATGTTGAATCCAATCTTCCGGATATGCCTGTCCGTTGGGGAATTTTCCATCCCAAATCAGGCAAGCAGGTTATGCTGGCCACTGAAACCGGTATTTGGACAACCGACAATATACTGGCTCAGAACATTATATGGAGCCCCGACAATGGCGGATTGGCCAATGTCAGGGTCGATATGCTGAAGTTCAGAAAATCAGACAATGTTGTTCTGGCTGCCTCACATGGCCGTGGACTTTACACTACCACCTGGGCACCCAGTTACACCAATAGTATTTCTGACAAACTGCTCGTTGCTGATGGCCTGAAAATTTTCCCAAATCCCACAAACGGCAGATTTGCAGCTGAGATCAGCCTTACCGGCCAGGTTCAGTTCTCGGTAATGGATCTGAGCGGTCGCCTGATCATTTCAGAAAGCATTTTCTGCGGTCAGGGGACTACTCTGAAACAATGTGATATCAGCAATGAACCCAAAGGCATTTACCTGGTAAATGTTGTGTCAGGTTCGGCAACCCGGGTTGCCAGGGTGGTTCGGGAGTAATCGGCCATTGTGGTTTGCAGGGGGAAGCTCCCATGGGACTACGCGGTTTGGGACGGGGCCCCCGCTTTCGCGGGGGTGACAACGCTCCGAGGCCCCTGCTTTCGCAGGGGTGACAGAGAACATCGCTTGCGTCGGGGTGACAACGCTCCGAGGGGAATGTAGTGAAGCTTCGCTCTGGCTCCTGTCATCCCGGCGAAAGCCGGGATCTTGTCGCACCACTCTGAGTCCGCCAAAAGCGCTCATGCGTAGCTCTGAAGTATGCAGGGGCTCGCTCCCAAAAGCCTTCGAGCTATGCAGGAGAACGCTCCCAAAAGCTTTCGCGGTTAGGAACGAGGCCACCGCTTTCGCGGGGGTGACAGCGCTCCGAGGGAAATGCACTTTGCTCTTAGCTCTTCGCCCTTCGCTCTTTAGTAAAGCTTGAATTTGTAGGTAATGGACCCCTTCTGTGAAGGTGCATCAGTGCTGGTCACTCTGTTGAATTTTGCTGACATGGCAGCTTTCCGGGCAGCTTCCCATAACACGGAATTGGTGGTTGTTGTTCCTTTGGCTCCAGGGATGGCCGCAATGACATCACCCTCTTTGTTCACGGTAATGGTCACCACAACATCGCCATATTCATTGACTGCATATTCGGGCTTGGCCAGTGAACCCACCAGATTGCGGCCATTCAGACTGAATGAGACGCCGGCTCCTTTTCCTCCACCGGGGCCATGATTTTTGGAATCCACAGAACCCGTTGGATCGCCCTGATTTCCAGAACCCTTGGTAACACCTTCGCCTGTGCTGCCCGATCCGGTTGAGGCCCCGCCAAAGGATTTCCCCATCCGGCCTTTAATGGCATTAAGCTGAGATTGCTGCTTGGCCTGTTTGGCCTTTTCGGCTTCGATACGCTCAGCTTCAATTTCGGCAGCTTTTTTCTTTTCGGCTTCAACCTGCTTAATGGAGTCGGCTCTATCTTTGGCCAACTGCTTGATAGCCAGAGCCTCTTTATTATCGCTCGTCAGAATTTTTGCTGCCGGTTTGGCAACCGCTTTCTTCACGGCAGGAGTCGGTTTTGGCTTTGGCTCGGGAGCTGGAATTGCTTTTTCAGGCTCATCAACCTGAGCCGTCTGCATCATTTCAGGTTCCTCGTCACCGGACCCATCATCAATATAACCGAAATTGACCGTTGCTCCTTCAGGTGTATCAGATTTGGCACTGGTCCCTAATGTCAGATACATCATCAGCATCAGTATCAAAACATGCACCGCAGCAGTAACAATCAATCCCTTCTGTTTGGAAGATAATTCCATATATTCTTATCGCTCGGTTGTTACCAGGCTGACTTTATAATTGTTATGTGCAGCAATCGTTAACACCTTAACCGCCTCTTCGATCGGTATGGTGCGATCAGTATAAAGTGCGATAAACCGGTCATCCTGCTGAACTCCATCGAATTTGGCTCTCAGCGCCCCTTCCAAACTGGCAAAATCCATTCTGTCTTTATCCAGATACAAAGCAAGATCTTTATCGATGGATACGGTAACAACCGCTTTTTCGGTCGATTTCACATCACTTCTGGGCAGATTGAGCTTGACTCCGTTTGTGGTAAAAAAAGTCATGCTGATCAGGAAAAACAGAAGCAGGTTGAAAATCATATCAGTCATGGCTGACATGCTGAATTCCGGAATAATTTTATTTCTGGTTTGAATAGCCATGAATCTGTTATTTAAATTTTGCCGGTTCGTTCAGCAGGTCCAGAAATTCCGATGAGGTAGTTTCCAGAATGAAAACCACCGTTTGAATCTTTGAAACCAGGATATTATAGAAGAAATAGGCTGGAATACCCACGATAAGCCCCGCTGCAGTCGTAACCTGAGCAGTATAGATACCATTTGACAACATACTGATATCGATTCCTCCGGTGGCCATCGACATATCCATAAACGCCTGGATCATACCGAGTACCGTACCCAGAAATCCCAGCATCGGAGCAGCACCTGCAGCCGAAGCCAGAGTGGCCATTCCCCGTTCGAGTTTATAAATTTCAAGCCTTCCGACATTCTCGATCGCGATATTCACATCGCTCATCGGACGCCCTATCCTCGAAATACCCACCTCGATCATTCTTGCAGCCGGGGAATCAGTGGCCTGAGCAAGCCTTATTGCAGCATCAATTTTCCCGTCATGAATAAACTCCTTTACCCGATTCATAAAGGAAGGATCGGGCTCCAAAGCCTTTTTTATCACGATATACCTCTCAACGAAAATATAGATGGCAATAACTGATAGCAGAGCAATCGGGATCATGACCCAACCGCCTTTGAGGGTAATTTCCCATACTGACAGGCTATGAGTGACCGTTTTTGCCGCAGTACCGGCTGCATTTGCCTGAAAACCAGCCTGAATCAAACACAATAGACTCATGATTTGTGAAATTAGTTATCCAAATAAAAGTATTGAAAAAACGGAACTGCTGACTGGTTTAGTATAAGCTGTTATCAGCCGAGTTATGAACGCCTATTTACCGAACAATTTTTCACGGTATTTACGGCGCAGATCGCCGAAGGAATCGAACTCTTCGCGATAAAACAATCCAACACCCTGAGTATAAGGTGCATATTCATATAGAAGGTGATCGTTTGCACGGGTAAAAACCTTAACCCTGACTTTCCCCGACGGCTTGATTTTGAATTCAACATCCACATCCCCAACCAGTTGATTGGTATTGTCGGTGGTAGGCCTGACATCATAATTCCCATTCAGATTCACGATGATCCGGTTATTCAGAAACTGTTTGGTAAGAGCAACCTCCACCTCATCACTGGTCAGTTGATCTCCGGGCCGGTAATTAAAGCCCACATCGAAATCTTTGCTGATTTGAGAAAGCCAGTAATTCAGCTGATTCGACAACACTTCAGTGGTCGTTGAAATCCCGGCACTCTCATATCCCTTGGTAGTCCCGCTGCTGGTGCCCTGTAGTGGCATAAACCGATTCAATATCAGCAGCGAAAAGATTTGCTTGTGCAGTTCCTCCTTGGTCAGGTTCTGCAGTTGGGTGCGGGCAATATCATTGGTGTTTGGAGGGAGCACTATACTGAAATCCAGATTTGGGTTTTCAAGATATCCGCTCATCAGCAAGTGGCACTCTACCGGCAAACGTTGGGTAAGCTCGGTATTGGTTTCATCTTGTAAAAGATCGTACAGGGATGCCTTGGTCCGATAAACGGCATCGATATCCAACTGTGTATTGGTAGCGTCACCGGTCCATTTGAGCGTTGCCCCCGGCTCGATCTCCAGTTTCTTAACCGGCATGTTCTGGAGCGTAAACTGGTACTCACCCTTTTCAATCGTATAGTCGCCGGTGAGCGTAAATCCGGAGGTTGGCGGGATGTACACCCTCAGGTTACCACTCCCCTGTGCCTGAATCACATCCCCGACCTTTGAATCAAAAATCAGCTTTACTTCGGCGTCAGGGGTTACTTCCATATCGATATTCACCGTTGCGCCAAACAAGTTCACTTTATACTCCATAGATCTTTTTTCTGAAAAATCAAGCAGATCTGCATCCAGCTCCTCTTTGGATCTCTCCTTATACGTTATAAAATCAATGTTCTGGGCCTCGTCAGTAGTATTGACCGGCACATAGAATTTTGATTTCTGATTGGTTCTGGCAGATACATCGATTACCAGACTGGGGAGTGGCCCTTTGATCGAAGCGACTCCGCTTGCATAGCCACGCCCCCAATATCCACGGTTCCGTGATTCTATTTCATTCAGCACAAGGAAATTCCTGAAATTCACATCCAGATCGAGGCTGATATTCCGAAAATCCTTGTGCCTGACAGCGCCGGAAACCGTTGCGTGATTTCCTTCCTCATCCTGTAAGTCGGCATTGACAAGAGAAAAGGCATCAGGAGTTATGACGACATTGTGCGACAGATAAAACCGGGTATTCAGCTGATTAACAATGAATGAAGCCTTTTGAAGCATTACATTTCCAGATAGTATCGGTTCTTTCAGTGTGCCCCTGACCAACACATTTCCGGTTGCCAATCCTTTCACATCCAGCAGTTCATCTTTGACAAAAGGATTAAGGATATCCATCCTCAACTTATCGATCCCGATATTAAAGCGGAGCCCGCTGGTAACCGGGTCGTACTGTCCCTGCAACTGCAGTGTTTTAATGGCGCCGCGCCTGATCAGAACATCCATCAGAACAGGCTCACCGTCACCGCCATTTCGGCTTGAAATCGTCGCAAGGCCCATCGACTGACCATTCACTGATAGGCTATCGATCCTCGCATCGGTGAGAAACATTCCCTTTTTCTGCATTTTATACAACTGAGCCACTCCGGTCAGGCGCCCTCCGAAGGTCAGTTTTTTTGCCCCGGTCAGTTTATTCAGGATATTGAGGTTAAGCTGGTTACACATCACCGCCAGGGTGTCAGAAGGATTCTCTGACATGGCTCCGTTCAGACTGATCAGCTCTGAGTTATGGCTGATATTCAGTTGTTCGATGGCGAACCTGCTGCGATCGGCCACAATCCGGAAAGGCTCAATTCTCCAGATGCTGTCACTATATACGATCTCCGACAACGGAAAATCCAACGTTCCCCTCACATAACCATTTTCAGTTTGCGACATGGATCCCTTACAGCTGATCTTTCCGTGTGATCCGGCTTTCAGATCACTGTCCCAGGTAAGATGTGCATTCATCCAGTTCTCAGAGAGAGAAGCCCCCAGTTCGACATGCTCAAAAGTATTATTCCGGTCAACCTGCACCATAGCAACGCCCCCGTTCAGGATCAGGGAATCGCGGCTCGATTGAATGCGCGCCTCGAACCCCGTAAACTGTCGCCCCCCGACTACAAATTGCGGCGAAAGCCCTTCAATCAGGATGGTTTGATCGGCAGCCTTGTAAAATCCACTGACCCTTGAATTGTCCTTGAACTGGAATCCGGGTAGAAGAATCCGGGTAACCGGCAATGGATTTTTTAGTTGAATATTGAAAACAAAATCATTCAGATGACCCGGCATTGCATCCTCAGTTTTGGTCATGGTCGGCACAAAACGAGCCAGCAATGATTGCACCTGAGAAGCCATATTATCCAGATGGATATTTCCGACAACCCGAGCATCGATATAATCCGATGACAGGCTGATTCGCCGGTGCCCCATCTCCTCCACTGACGCAATCACCAGGTTATTTACAGGCAATGTACCCCTGCTTCCGGTATAAACAGAGTTGGATATGCTCATTTCCCCATTCACATTATCAACAGCATCGCCGGTAAAACTACCATGTACCTCAGCGTGGATTTTTGAGAGGGTGTCTTCCTTAATCAGATTGAGGGCAAACAGGTCAGCATGGCTGATCAGCAAATCAAAATCGAAAACAGGTTTTGTTCCACTGAAATCAAAACTTCCATCCAGATCAAAATTTGCGTTACTATCCCTAAGGTCAAGAGATCCCTCGAATTTACGGCCTGTGGCACGACCGTTAACACTCAGATTCTGAAACGGATAACCATTGAGTGTAAATTCACTGAAACCGCCAACCAGGAGAGCCGTGACATCCTCTTTTCCATCCCATACGCCATCAACATCCATTTTGAAAGAAACCGATGAAAGATTGGTGCTCTTTCGGAACAGGGAATCCGGATTAAATCCGGTGGCTGAAACCGATCCCTTAAAGTTATATCCCTGCACAGGCCAATTCTTGTTTACCCGGAGATTTGTGGCAAATCCGTTACCGGCAATCAACCAGTTGCCCGTGGTTATAAAGTTTTCAAATGTTCCAGTAAATACTCCGTCATATTCAATAGTTTGCAGATTTTGCAAAATCTCAGGAACTACCAGTTCAAAACCAGGAATTTGTCCGGATAATAAATCTCTTTTTAGGTTGATCACATTAAGCACTAAGGATCTTGTTTCCAGATCGAAGAATGCATTTTTCAGCTGTCCAGGGTAGTTGTACACCAGATCCCCGCTGAAAGAAATCAGATCCTGCAGGTTAAAACTGGCATTCAACAGTCTGGCATTAGCCGGAGAACCCGTGAATACACCTGAAATTTCAAGTGGGGTTGTCAAACCGGTATTAATGCCGGTCAACAGAGTCAGGTCAACCGGACTCAGACTGGTGCCCTGCCCCAGCACAATATCAAGATTAAGCTCATCCTGATGACCATTCCGTTTCCATAACCCTGTTGCATTAGCCTTTGCTGATTCAATCCGGCTGTTACCGGTCAGAAGTGCCAGTCGTTCGGCGTGGATGCCCAATGAATCAACCTCAACTCCGCCCGTAAAATTATTGATTGCAAAACCGCTCTTATCTGCAAATGAAAGCAGTTCGATACCCCCTTTCACTTCAGATCCTTTCATCGCGAAATGTTTTACAGAGAGTTCCAGATTTTTTATTAAAATGTCATTCCAATTGACCAATCCCGGCTTTTCCAGGCTACCGAACATTTTATACTGAACCGTTCCTTTGCGTAAAACAATCTGGCCAATTTCCAGCGATAGAGGTTTCGATGAGCTTGTGGAATCCACCGACTTCAATGCCTCCAGAAACAGTTCGTAGTTCATCTTTCCCGAAGGCAATTGCCTGAGTTGTATAACCGGACTCTCCACAATCACCCGGCCCAATTGGAGTCGTTTTTCATCAAGGTCAAGCTTATTTGCCGTAAAGCTGGCCAGTTCGGTAAAGAGTAAAGTGTCATTCAGCGGGTCAAGAATCAGTACATGGGTCAATTCAATGCGGTGTGGCCAACGAATCAAAACCTTATCAACACTAACTTTCCCTTCATATTTCTGTTCAATTCCCGCCAAAACATGGTTCACCAGCCATGTTTGCACGCTCCTTAAACGGATGCTTGTAATGACGGCTGCCAGTATTAAAACGACTACCAGTAAGACTGTTAATGACCGTTTTACCGCTTTTGTAGGCAAGGCGTTAAACTTTAGTATTTTTGAACCGAAAATTTACTTACAAATTAACTAAAAAAACGGTCGGGATCGGCAGATAATATGAGCGTTACAATTCTGGGCATAGAATCTTCATGCGATGACACCTCTGCAGCAATTATCCGCGACGGTATCCTGTTGTCAAATCGCATTGCGAATCAGGAAGTTCATCGTTCTTTTGGTGGTGTAGTGCCGGAACTGGCCTCACGTGCACATCAGCAAAATATCATTCCCGTGGTAGACCTTGCCATGAAAGATGCCGGGGTAAAACCCGAAGACATCGATGCTGTGGCCTTCACTCGTGGCCCCGGTTTAATGGGTTCGCTGCTCGTTGGGGCTTCCTTTGCCAAGGGTTTCTCCGTGGCAAGAAATATCCCGCTGATCGCAGTCAACCATCTGCAGGGGCATGTTCTTGCGCTGTTTGTAGAAAGGAGACCGGAGACCGGAGACCGGAGACCGGAACAGCCTTCGTTCCCGTTTTTGTGCTTGCTGGTGTCGGGCGGACATACGCAGATTTTGGTGGTGAGGGATTATCTGGATATGGAGATCATCGGTCAGACTATCGATGATGCCGCCGGTGAGGCATTTGACAAATGCGGTAAAGTGATCGGTCTGGATTATCCGGCCGGACCAGCTATCGACCGACTTGCAAAAGAGGGCGATCCGCTGAAATTTACTTTCAGCCGGCCCCGGATTTCGGATCTGAACTATAGCTTCAGCGGCTTAAAAACTTCATTTCTCTATTTTCTGCGCGACCATCTCAAGGATGACCCCGATTTTATCAGCAAAAACCTGAATAGCCTCTGCGCTTCGCTTCAATATACCATCGTTGAAATACTGCTGAACAAGCTCAAACAGGCATCAAAACAGACCGGCATCAAAGAGATCGGTCTGGCAGGCGGCGTTTCTGCAAACTCCGGGCTTAAAGCAGCTCTCCGGGCTGAAGCTGTCAAACGTGGCTGGAACGTTTATGTTCCCGAGCTGTCCTTTACCATGGATAATGCCGCAATGATCGGAATCACAGGATATTACAAATTTCTCAGAGGCGAATTCTCGGGACAGGATGTGGCGCCGGTGGCGAGGATATGACGTTTCACGCGTTACACGTTACGCGTGACGCGTAACGCGTAACGTTTTCAAACGATTCCGCTGAATCCCATAAAGGCCATCGACAATATCCCGGCCATGATCAGGGAGATCGGAAAACCGTCCATTCCTTTCGGTACGGTCTGAAGTTCCAGTCTTTCGCGCAAACCGGCAAAAACAATGATAGCCAAACCGAATCCCAAAGCATTTGAGGCAGTGAAAACAATTCCCTGCAACAGATTGTAATCGTTCTGGATAGTCAATATGGAGATACCTAAAACAGCACAGTTGGTGGTAATCAGGGGAAGAAAAATGCCCAATGCCTGATAAAGACTCGGTGAGATCTTTTTCAGAATCATCTCAACCATCTGAACCAAAGCCGCAATCACCAAAATAAAAACGATCGTCTGCATGAATCCGATATTGAAAGGATCAAGCACAAACTTCTGCAACAGATAGGTAACAATCGTTGAAAGAACCATGACAAAGGTTACGGCAGCAGCCATCCCGGCAGCCGTTCCAACCCGGTTCGACACGCCCAGGAAAGCACAGATCCCCAAAAATTTGGCTAAAACGATATTATTGACAAATACCGCGCTGATAAATATGATGATGTATTCCATTTCCGACAGTTTTTAAGGTGGTTATTTCTTTTTTAACCTGTTGAATATAGCGATCATGTATCCCAGTGCGATAAACGCTCCCGGAGAGAGAATGAAAATCAGAATCGTGTTGGCATCGGCGCTGACGAAGCGGAAATTGAAAATCGAACCGTTGCCGAGCATTTCCCGGATAGCACCCAGTATGGTAAGCGCAAAAGTAAAACCGAGCCCCATTCCCAAACCATCCATGATCGAAGCCATGACCGTATTTTTCTGAGCAAATGCTTCGGCACGGGCCAGAATGATGCAGTTCACCACAATTAATGGCACAAAAACGCCAAGAGCCTTGTACAGTCCCGGAACAAATGCCTCCATCACCATCTGTACGATGGTCACAAAAGAGGCAATTACGACAACAAAAATCGGTATCCTGACCTTGTTGGGCACCAGATTTTTAATCATGGCAATAACCATGTTCGACATGGCCAAAACGAAGGTAGTGGCCAACCCCATTCCGATTCCGTTAAACGCTGATGTTGATACCGCCAGCACGGGGCACATACCGATCAGCAGAACCAGTGTCGGATTTTCTTTAACCAGGCCATTGGTAAAATGTTTCACATTACTCATTTTTTACCTCCTTTCTGATAGGCATTCCAGGCTCTGAGAATGGCATCGCAATACGCACGCGAACTAATCGTTGCAGCGGTAATGGCATCGATAGTTCCACCGTCTTTTTTAACCTTGATCTTATCGGTTTCAGGATTTTTTCCCATAAACTGCTCCCTGAATTTTGGTTCCACCATTTTGCTCCCCAGTCCGGGTGTCTCTTTGTGATCCAGAACGGCGGTATTGATCAGTGAACCATCCGGTTTAATACCGACCATTATCACGATAGTTCCGCTAAATCCTTTATTGGTTTGTGAGCTGATGGCAGTTCCAACCAGCTGTCCGTCTTTTCTGGCCGGGAAACACTCCAGTTCTCCGAGGTCCGACGGAATGGTATATTTCTCTTCACCCGGATTATTATTAAATTCAGGGACCACCTGCTGGATGGCCGCGAGTTTGGTTTTCAACTTTGATTCAGCGATCGGCCCTTCGGTTATCTTGTTCATATAACCCAGCAGGCCTGAAGCCACGGCACAGACTCCCAAAAGGGAGAGCACCATTGTTTTCAGATTCGATTCCAGTTTAGCCATTTTTTATTTCCTCCCCGAACCGTTTTGTTTTTACGTATTTGTCGATCAGAGGTACAAAGGCATTCATAATCAGAATTGAAAACGAAACGCCCTCCGGATAGGCGCCGAATACCCGGATCAGGCAGGTAATCACTCCGATACCGACACCGAAAATAATCTGCCCGACCGGTGTCATCGGAGAAGTCACCATATCGGTTGCCATAAATATCGCACCCAGAATAATTCCACCTGTCAGCAGATGAAACATCGGATCGGCATATTTTGACGGATCAACCATCCAGAGAATGCCAGTAAACAGGGCTACAGTGGCCAGTACAGAAACCGGAATTTGCCAGGTAATGACCTTTTTCCAGATCAGATACAGACCTCCGATAATCAACGCCAGTGCCGATATCTCGCCCAGCGATCCGCCCATATTCCCGATCAGCATCTGTCCATATCCGGGAAGATCATTCATCAAACTTGAAACCGGCTCACCGTTTTTGATACCCTCTTTCAGGATAGCCAGCGGAGTGGCTCCGGTAGTTGCATCGAGATAAGCCATTCGCGATTCGATGGCTTTTGGCCAGCTGGTCATCTGCACCGGAAAGGAGATCAGCAGAAAAACCCGGCCAACCAATGCAGGATTAAACGGATTTTTTCCTAAACCTCCGAATGACATTTTTGCCACCCCGATAGCGACCAGGCTGCCCATAATAATCATCCACACCGGCAAATTGCTCGGCAGATTAAATGCAAGCAAAACTCCGGTAACAGCCGCTGAGCAATCCCACAAGGTGGACTTTACCTTGAAAAAATAGCGGTCGATCAGATATTCGAAAGCCATACAGGAGACCACTGCAATCGCGGTAACCACCAGGGCTCCAACACCAAAAAATATCAGCGACACGGCAAATGCCGGAACCAGGGCGATCAATACCCGGCGCATGATTAATTGTACCGATTCACTACCGTACTGATGCGGGGAATACGATACGGTTAACAAATTATTCGCACTCATTTATTTCTGGATCTGATTATTCGGTTGACACTATTTTTTCCCAAACGTATAAAATCGAGCAATGGCCTGCCCGACGGACAGGTATAGCTGCAGGAACCACATTCCATGCAGTCCATGACGTGTGCCTGCTCCATGTCGTCCCAGCGCTTGGCTTCACCCAGGCTCATCAGATAATAGGGTTCCAAACCCATCGGACAAGCAGCGCTGCACCTGCCGCAACGGATGCAATTCATCGGCTCCCGCCGGTTTGCCTCATTTTCAGGAATCAGGACAATGCCTGATGTTCCTTTGGTTACCGGAACATTCAACAGCGGCAATGCTCTTCCCATCATCGGCCCGCCATTAATCACTTTCCCGGTATCTTCGGGAATTCCACCAACCGCCTCAATCAAATCGGTTATCGGGGTTCCGATCCTTACCTGAAAATTTGCCGTCCTTTTAACGGATTTCCCGGTTAGGGTCACTATACGTTCAATAAGTGGTTTATTCTTGATCACTGCTTCGTAAACCGCAAAAGCAGTCCCCACATTATGCACCACGGCACCCACATCGATCGGTAATTTACCGGATGGAACCTCGCGCCCTGTTATTGCCTTAATAAGCTGTTTTTCACCTCCTTGCGGATATTTTACTTTCAGCGGTTCTACCCGAATACCCGGATAAGCGGAACAGAGTCCGGTCAAATGACCGATCGCATCCGGCTTGTTTTTTTCAATCCCGATAACCGCTTTATCAACCTGCAGCGCCTTCATCAATATTTTAACGCCTACGAGCATCTGCTCACCTCTTTCGAGCATCAGCCGATGATCGGAAGTAAGGAAAGGTTCACACTCTACACCATTGATAATCAGTATTTCAGCTTTTTTCCCTTTGGGAACGGAAATCTTGACATGCGAAGGAAATGTAGCTCCTCCCATGCCGACAATTCCCATCTCATTAATCCTGACGATAATCTCTTCAGGTGAAAGCTCCGTAGTTTTTACGATATCGGCTGACCGGTCAATGGAATCCATCCAGTCATCACCCTGCACATCAATAAATATGGCTGGTTTTTTAAATCCGGTGACATCCGGTGCCGGTTCAATTTTCTGAACAATTCCGGATACCGGTGAATGAATATTTGCCGACACAAATCCAGCACTTTTAGCGATCAGTTGCCCCACCCTCACCATATCGCCCCTGGCCACAATGACTTCAGCAGGCGCACCCAGATGCTGCGACAAATGAATACAAACCGACTTTGGTAAAGGCAAAACTTCGATGGAAGACCCTGAAGCCTGTTTGTGATCTGATGGATGAACACCGCCTTTTGGAAAGGTTTTCAATGAGAATCCTCCTTTAGTTAGTTAGCAGAAATGTCAGATTCAGTAGTTTCAACTTCCTTAACCTTGCGTGGCGGGAAGTTGATTTCAAGGATCGAACCCGTCGGGCACACTGCTGCACATTTACGGCAGAGGGTACATTTAGCCGGATCGATATGTGCGAGAAAATTTTCAACGGTTACGGCATCAAACTGGCATGCCTTAACACAGGCTCCACAGGCAATGCAGACTACCGAGCAGGCTTTCTTCGCTACAGCACCCTTATCGTGACTCACACAGGAAATATAAATCTTGCGATCCTTTTTATTCTTTTTTTGAAGTTCTATGATTTTTTTCGGACAAGCCTTCACACAGGCTCCGCAGGAAATACACTTCTCATCAATCACTTCAGGCAGGTTGGTTTCCTGATTCATACGCATAGCATCGTATGCACAGGCCTTTACACAATCGCCAAGCCCCAGGCAACCAAAGGAGCATCCCGTGTCACCACTATAAAGACTGTTGGCAATCTCGCAGGTCTCAGCGCTATCATATCGCGCCGTGCGGGTTCGGTGATCGGGACTCCCCGAGCAACGGACCACAGCCACAGTCGGATCTTGCACGACAGCAGCCTTGCCCAACGCTTCAGCAACTTTCATCATCCCCTCATTTCCGCCAACCGGGCAAAACATGTACTCAAGGGTTTCTGCCTTCACACAGTTCTCAGCAAACCCACGGCATCCCGGATATCCGCACCCTCCACAATTAGCGCCGGGTAAAACAGCTTCCACTTCATCAATTCTCGGATCTTCAATCACCCTGAATCTCTGGGATACAAAATAGAGGATAAACCCTGATACGACCCCTATGACCGACAAACTGATGATCGTTATGACGACCGTGTTCATAAAGTTGATATTTAATCGGTTTTACGTATTCTAAATTCAATCGACTTCCCAATTTTTTTCCTGAACAGATAGATAATCAAATAGTAAGGCACAAGCGATCCTATTCCGATTAACGCCGACAGGCCTTCACGCTGCGTAATTGCCAGTACGGAGATCAGCACTGCCAGTAATACAATTAACGGCAATCCATATCCAAATAGTACCGCTTTGTACCCTTGCCTTTGTTCCAAAACAACCTCCACTTGCTCACCAACCGACAAATCGGCCTGAGGATATTCAATATCAACAAATTTTTCTTCGGTATTGGATATCGAACATACACCCCTGGCATGACAAGCTGCACAAGCTGATTGTGCTACAAAGCGGATTCTCACGTGAGAACCTTCAATCATTTCAACAACTCCATCATGAGTGACCGTGGATCTGCTCTCCATTAGGGTTATCAGGTTTTGAACTGCCGAAAGTAACTTTATATGACCTAAATAACATTGCGATTAATCAGGTTTTTAAAATTAGGCTACTTTTGGGCTCATCAAAATACAAAATGGAATTCACCAAACACCGTCTGGATAACGGACTCAGTATCATTGTCAACAGCGATTACAGTTCACCGATGGTTGCGATGAACATTCTTTATGACATCGGCGCACGCGACGAAGATCCCACTCTTACCGGATTTGCTCATCTTTTTGAGCATCTCATGTTTGGAGGATCAGCCAACATCCCTGATTACGACTCTCCCCTTCAACTGGCCGGAGGCGACAATAACGCCTTCACCAACAATGATTATACTGACTACCATCTGACTATCCCCTACCAAAACCTGGAAACCGGGTTCTGGCTGGAATCCGACCGGATGAATGAGCTGGCATTTTCTCAGGAAAGTCTGGATGTTCAAAAAAAAGTAGTCATTGAGGAGTACCGTCAGCGTTATCTGAATCAACCGTACGGCGATGCATGGTTGCTTCTGAAACCACTCGCATACAAGGTACATCCATACTTGTGGCCCACTATTGGTAAAGAGATCCGGCATATTGAGGAAGCCAGGCTGAGTGATGTTAAGAACTTCTTCTACAGCCATTACGCCCCCAATAATGCGATCCTCTCACTATCGGGTTCGATTCAACCCGATGAAGCTTTTAAAATGGCTGAAAAGTGGTTCGGCCCGATTCCCTCCAGAGTCATCAAGCCGCGCAACCTTAAACCTGAGCCTGAACAAACCGGATTCCGGTTTCAGCAGGTGGAACGGCCCGTGCCCAGTCCGGCTGTTTATCTTGCCTGGCACATGGGCGACCGGTTCAGCCGCGAATACTACATTCTCGATCTGCTTTCGGATATTCTTTCCAACGGCATGTCGGCCCGACTTTTTCTGAGACTGGTAAAAGACCGCAAACTGTTCAGTGATATTGACGCCTACATTACCGGTGACCGCGATCCGGGGCTCTTTGTCATCTGCGGACGAATCGCCAATGGGGTTACTGCTGAAGCCGGAATGCAAGCCATTCGCGAAGAGATCAGCCGGATACTGGACGAACCGATTGAGGAGCGGGAACTCAACAAAGTCAAGAACAGGGCTGAGTCACAATTCCTGTTCAGCAACCTGAATGTCCAGAACAAAGCCCTTAACCTCTCCTATTTTGAATGGCTCGGAGATGCCGCCATGATCGGCAGGGAAATGGAGCTCATCCGTTCAGTCACCATTGCCGAGATTAAAGAAACCGCCGCAAAAATCTTCAGGGATTCCAATTGTTCCTGCCTGGTTTATGCTAAAAATGAGGAGAACTGATATGGACCGGAAAACAATGCCTGATATCAAGACCATCACCCGGCTCGATCTGGTACATCCCGAACGCCTGCATTTGTCAAACGGCCTTCCTGTTGTAATCATCCCTGCCGGTACGGAACCCGTTTGTCGGGTCGATCTGGTTTTTGAAGCGGGAATGCGCTACCAGGATGTTCTTTTTCAATCCTCGCTGACCAATCAGATGATTCCCGAAGGCACCGCCAAACTCACCGGCGGAATGATTGCCGAAGAATTCGAGTTTTATGGCAGCTATTTTAACATATCTGCCGACCGGGATGAGGCAGATATCACCATACACAGTCTCGAAAAGCACCTGGAACCGGTACTCAGTCTGATGAGCGAAGTTCTCATCCATCCTGCTTTTCCAGAGGAAGAGCTGAACATCATAAAGGCCAACCGCATCGAATCCATGAAAGTGGATGACCAACGGGTGGAGAGCCTGGCACGCAAGGAATTCAACAGGCTGATATTTGGCAAAAACCATCCATATGGAATTGTGGGCGAAATACCTGACATTGAACCTGTTGCATCATCGATGCTGGCCGATTTTCATTCCAGATATTACGATCAGTCACACTGCAGGATCATGATTACCGGTCCAAATCCGGATCAGTACCTCCCGTTGGTCGACCGGTATTTCGGGCAAAACTGGCCTGTCAAAAACAGCGGACCGGTTACCCGTCCCGGGTTGCCACCCTTGCAAACCAGTACCTTGAAAAGAAGCATAATCTCACGACCTGATGCTGTGCAAACTGCTCTCAGAATGGGCAAACCGCTGTTTAGCCGGTTACATCCCGACTTTATGGGGCTCTCGGTTGTAAACACCATTCTGGGCGGATATTTCGGATCGAGGCTGATGAGTAATATCCGCGAAGAAAAAGGATATACTTACGGGATCTCCTCATTCCTGCTCTCCCTGAAGGATTCAGGCAATTTCGTGATCGGGTCAACGGTAGGCGCTGAAGTTTGGGAAGAGACTGTATCAGAATGCAAAAAGGAAATCAATCGATTGTGCAACGATAAAGTTCCCGAAGATGAACTGGAGTTGGTCAGAAATTATCTGACCGGTCAGATCCAGCGTTCGGTCGACGGACCATTCCAGATTGCCGATCAGTTGAGGGGGCTTTGGATTCATGATCTCGACCTCAATTATCTGTCTGACTTCATGAGACTTATCAATTCCATCACACCTGAAGAAATCAGAACACTGGCCGGGAAACACCTGGATCCTTCAAATATGGCGGTAGTTGCAGCCGGGCCCATTAAAAACCCGGATTGATTTACTAAATTCACGGTGGAATCAAAGTATACATGTTTGAGTTAACTGCAGAAGAAAAATCCAAGGTTCAGGAAGCTTTTAATGATCTCCTGAATGGCTTGCCGAAAAATCTGACCAAGTCTGACCGCGACCTGATCAGGAAAGCCTATCTGTATGCCTGTAATGCTCATGGAAGCGAAAAGAGAAAATCAGGAGAACCGTACATTTTACATCCGATTGCAGTTGCAAAAGTGGTATCTGAAGAAATCGGGCTGAGAACCAGAAGCATTGTCAGCGCTTTGCTGCATGATGTTGTTGAAGATACTGAATATACCCTTGATGATATTGAAAGGGAATTCGGACTTCAGGTGAGGGGAATTATCGATGGATTGACCAAAATCACCGTAGTTCTGGCAGGCGATTCATCTCTGCAAGCCTCCACGTTCAGGAAGCTGATCCTCACTATGGCGGATGATGTTCGGGTGATCCTGATCAAACTGGCTGACCGGCTGCATAATATGAGAACCTTGCAGGCCATGCCCCGCAAGAAACAGATTAAAATTGCCAGCGAAACCTTATACCTGTTTGCTCCCATTGCCCACCGGCTTGGGTTGTACACCATCAAAACAGAACTCGAGGATCTCAGCCTGAAATATAAAGATCCTGAGATTTATGCTGATCTGGCTGATAAGATCAATCTTTCGGAGAAAGTATCCAGCCATTTCATCAATAAATTCATGGAGCCCATCCGTGAAAAACTGGAAGAAGATAAATTCAAGCTGCAGGTTTTCAGCCGTACCAAATCGATCTATTCGGTATGGCACAAAATGCAGGAAAAAAACATCCCTTTTGAACAGGTATACGATATCCTGGCCGTTAGAATTGTTTTCAAACCAAAACAGAGAATTCCTGAAATCACCCAATGCTGGCAAATCTATTCGACCATCTCGCAGTTATACAAAGCGAAGACCGATAGGCTCCGTGATTGGGTAAGCCGGCCAAAAGCCAATGGCTATGAGGCCTTGCATGCCACATTCATGGGACCGCATGGCAAATGGATCGAAGTTCAGATTCGTTCAGAACGTATGAACGACATCGCCGAGCACGGATTTGCCGCCCACTGGAAATACAAAACCGGAGACTCCAAAGAGAACGAGCTCGACCGTTGGCTGAAGGGGATTTCGGATATGCTGAAAACCCAGGAAAGCGGAGATATCGAATTTCTGGAAGACTTTAAGCTGAATCTATTTGATGCAGAGATGGTTACCTTTACCCCTAAAGGGAAGGAAATCATTCTGCCCAAGACTTCCACGGCACTCGACTTTGCTTATGAAATTCACACCGAAGTTGGCAAAAAAGCCATCGGAGCCAAAGTCAACCATAAGTTAGTGCCATTATCAACAAAGCTGAAAACGGGAGATCAGGTTGAAATCCTGACCTCCGATATACAAAGTCCGCAGCTCGGGCAGCTTGATTTCGTAAAAACTGCAAAAGCAAAATCTTCCATCAAGGATGCCTTTAAGGAACAGCGCCGTAAAGAAATTTTCCACGGGCAAAAGCTGCTCGAAGAACATCTGAAGGAGCTGAATTACCGTCCCGGTGCCAGTGTATTCAGGAAACTTTTCGATGACTACCAGGTGAACAGTAAGGACGATCTGTACCAAATACTTGGCCAGCAGGAAGTTACTCTCGATACGATCAAAAAGATTCTCAAAAAACGTTCAAAAAGCAAAACGGTCAGATTCTGGGATCTTCAATTTTTCAGTTCCAAAAAGAACGACCAGCTGCCCATCAATTCAGGAGCAAATTCCAGTCTGGTTATCCAGGGCAACCCCGAAGAGAACGAGTTTCGGCTGGCGAGCTGCTGTGAACCCATCCCCGGAGATGCCGTTATCGGTTATCGGAATGATGAATCTTCTGAAATCATCATCCATAAAACCACCTGCCCGATTGCCAGCAGGCTGATGGCCAGCCATGGAGAACAGATTGTTGCTGCCAAATGGACCTCACACAAAGTCATGGCCTTTCTTGCCCGGTTAAATATCACAGGTATCGACCGGCTGGGCATTCTCAACGATATCACGTTGATCATCTCAAAAGAACTGAGTGTCAATATCCGTTCCATGAATCTGGATTCGCATGACGGAATATTTGAAGCCAACTTCGATCTGTATGTTCATGATACAGAGGATATTAATAATCTTATCCTGAACCTGACCAAGATAAAGGGTATAGATAATGTGAAGCGGATGGAAAAAATTGAAGATTCGTAAACCATGAATTGCTCGAGTATTCAAACGACAGTCAGAGCGATCTTTTCGGAGTACATTGAACGGAAAGGACAGCGGAAAACACCGGAAAGATTTGCCATTCTCGACGAAGTATATACCCAGGAGGGCCACTTCGATGTGGAAAAACTATATATCCACATGAAGAATAACAATTACCGTGTGAGCAGAGCCACCTTGTACAACACGATGGAGCTGTTGCTCGATTGCGGTTTGGTGGTAAAACATCAGTTCGGTAAAAACATCGCCCAGTTTGAGAAGGCACACTTCTGCAAACAGCACGACCACATCGTTTGCACGGTATGCGGGAAGGTTGAAGAGTACTGTGATCCCCGTATCCATGAAATTGAAAAGACGGTGGCCAGCATCATGAATTTTGAAATCAGCCACCACTCACTCTATTTTTACGGGGTTTGTAAATCTTGCCAAAAATCAAGGTAGAATACCTACTTTTGCCGGTCTTTTATTCTGCCATTTATATTTTCTAAAACAGATTAATCATGAAAGTGGATGTTCTTCTCGGCATGCAATGGGGAGATGAGGGCAAGGGAAAACTGGTTGATGCTCTCACCAGGGAATACGATGTGATTGCCAGGTTTCAGGGTGGACCGAATGCTGGTCATACTTTAGAGTTCAACAATCAGAAGCATGTTCTGCACACTATTCCGAGCGGGATATTTCATTCCGATAAGCTCAACCTGATCGGCAACGGTCTGGTCATAGATCCGGTGATTTTCAAAGCAGAAGTCGAACGCCTCTCCGGCTTTGGAATGGATATCCGAAAGAATCTGTTTATCTCAAAAAAATCGCATCTGATTCTGCCGACACACCGTCTGCTGGATGCTGCTTCCGAAGCCAGCAAAGGGTCCTTAAAGATCGGATCCACACTGAAAGGTATCGGTCCTGCCTATACCGATAAAGTTAGTCGCGAAGGGCTTCGTATCGGTGACATCCTCGACAGTTCCTTCCTCTCAAAATACCAGGCTCTGAGAGATCAGCACCTCCGGAAGATCAGTCAGTTCAATTTCCCGTTTGATTTAAAAGAAGCGGAAGAGGTATGGTTTGCTGCCATTGAATTCCTCCGCACCTTCCAGTTTGTGAATGGAGAATATCTGGTTAATGAATGGTTGGAATCGGGTCGCCGGATACTGGCTGAAGGCGCTCAGGGGAGCATGCTCGATGTGGATTTCGGCAGCTATCCGTTTGTAACCTCCTCCAACACGGTTTGTGCCGGAGCCTGCACGGGTCTGGGCGTTGCTCCGGGCCGTATCGGCAATGTCATCGGCATTTTCAAAGCCTATTGCACACGCGTGGGCAGCGGTCCTTTCCCGACCGAACTGTTTGACGAAACCGGCGAACTGCTTCGCAAATCCGGGGCTGAATTTGGTTCTACCACCGGTCGCCCCAGAAGATGTGGCTGGCTCGACCTGGTCGCTCTCCGGTATACCGTTATGCTTAGCGGGGTAACCAGCCTGATCATGACCAAAGCCGATGTGCTCAGCGGTTTCGAAACCCTGCGCGTTGCCACCGCCTATAAGATCGGCGGTAAAATCACCACCGAAATACCGTTTGACACCGAAGCACCCGTTGAACCGATCTATACTGAACTTCCCGGCTGGAAAGAAGACATCAGCAAACTGCGGGACAAAGAAAATCTGCCGGCTAATCTCAGCGGGTATATCCTTTTCATTGAAAAATATCTGGGCGTGCCCATTTCGATCGTATCTGTCAGCCCTGACCGCGAAGCCACGATACACCTTAAATAAGGCAGAGGGCAAAGGGCAAAGGGCAAAGGGCAGAAAAAAAAAGGAGACCGGAGACCGGAAGCGTATCTTGAGGTTACCCTCAGAGAGTTGTCATTCCCGCGAAAGCGGGAACTTCGTCCCTTACCACGACTTCCTTTGGAAGCCAGCGCTTCCGGTCTTCGGTCTCCGGTTTCCTTTTTCCGGTCTCCGGTCTTTATTTCACCGGCGCTTTTTCCAGAATGGCCGTAATGAATGTCCAGAATTTCTGAACCGATTCAATGTTCACTTTTTCATCCGGGGAGTGCGGGAATTTAATGGTCGGCCCCACTGAAAGCATATCCCAGTTGGTGTAAACACCGCCCAGTATCCCACATTCCAAACCAGCATGTATAGCCTTGATATCTGGCACTTTACCAAATAAATTCAGATATACTTCGCGGGCTTCTTTCAGGATCTGTGAATCCATATTGGGTTTCCAACCCGGATATTCTCCGTCGAACATGATATCAGCCCCAGCCATCGAAAACACGCAGGAAAACATGTTTTTCAGATCTTCACGGGCCGAATCCACCGAGCTCCGCAGGAGGCATTTGATAAACACCTGTTTGTCATCTGATTTCACAATAGCCAGGTTGGTCGATGTTTCAACCAGCCCGATCATATCGGTACTCATCCTGATCACCCCATTCGGGCAACTGTAAACAGCGTTGATCAATTTCGATGCTGAATCCATGTCCAGCACTGAAGCGGGCTTATCGGTATTCTGAACCGTAATGGTCACACCCGGATCCGCTGAGGAGAATTCGTTCTGAAGGATTTTCGCAAATGCAGCTGTACTGGCCTTTACATTGGCAATATCCTGATCTTTCACCAGGATAACCGCAACAGCTTCGCGGGGAATGGCATTCCTCAGATTGCCGCCGTCAACGTCGGCTATCCTGACGCCATACTGATGAGTAAGCTCATACAGCAAACGGAACATGATCTTATTGGAATTCCCTCTTTCGAGCGGGATATCCACACCCGAGTGACCGCCTTTTAATCCCGATATCGTAATTTTCAAAGCCTGGTCACCGGCGGGAACTGGTTCCCTGTCGATCGGCAAAGTAATGTTGGCATTGGTACCCCCGGCACATCCCACATAAACTTCCCCTTCCTCTTCAGAATCGAGGTTAATAAAGATATCCCCCTTGAGCATACCGGCCTTCAGATTAACTGCACCAGTCATACCGGTCTCTTCATCAATCGTCATGAGGGCTTCAATCGGTCCGTGCTTCAGGTTTTTTGCAGCCAGGATCGCCATGGTTGTAGCCACACCGATGCCATTATCGGCGCCCAGTGTGGTGCCGTTGGCTTTGACCCAATCCTGGTCGATATATGCTTCAATAGGATCAGTCTCGAAGTCATGTTTTTTATCGCTGTTTTTTTGCGGAACCATATCGAGGTGGCCCTGTAAAACCACTCCTTTGCAATTTTCCTTTCCGGTTGTTGCCGGTTTCCGGATAATCACGTTTCCAACTTCGTCCTTTATCGTTT